>Ga0075121_1000102_pt1 | contig 55398 bp, 51 predicted proteins | sample AntAceMetag02UKG_FD_69793 | JGI IMG/M metagenome (GOLD analysis project Ga0075121, IMG submission 69793) | Saline lake microbial communities from Ace Lake, Antarctica - Antarctic Ace Lake Metagenome 02UKG | ecosystem: Environmental > Aquatic > Non-marine Saline and Alkaline > Saline | place... | reverse complement strand
GCTTTGATCCTGAAATGACCGTTCCGGTTGAGCTGATCCGCAACCTGAAGCAGGCTTTTTTGCTGCACGATCTCTGGGTGCCCATCAGCTGGTCCCAAAGCGGGATCGATATTTTATTGGACGATCCCAACGATATCCGGAAAACCGATCATATCAAGGCCCTTATCAAGTCGCAGAACATCACCCTTCATGTGGGCATTAAAGAGGATGTGGAAAAATTCATCCGCCATTTTTTTCACAAGCAGGCCGATGCAACCATCGAAGAGAGTATTGAGGACAACGGTTTTTTACTGGATATATCGTTTGAGGATGAGGAAGAGATCGAAGAGGAAGCCGAGTCCCTGGATGAGTCGGCCAGCCAGGTGGTCAAGCTGGTGGATCAGGTACTGATCAGGGCTTTTCGCGAAAATGCCTCGGATATTCATATCGAACCTTCTCCGGTATCCAGGAAGACGCTCATTCGTTTCCGATTGGACGGGGTTTGCCAGGAATATATCAGTGTGCCTGTTTCCATGGCCCGGGGCCTGGTTTCAAGGCTGAAAATCATGGCTAATCTGGATATTGCCGAGAGACGCCTGCCCCAGGATGGAAAGATAAAGTTCCACCGCAAAGGGATCCCTTCATTTGAACTGCGGATGGCGACGTTGCCGACTGCCGGCGGGTATGAGGATGTCGTTTTGAGAATTCTCGCCAAAGCCGGTGCCATGAAATTGTCTTCCATGGGGCTGAGTGAACGGAATTACAATGTGCTGAAGAAGATTATTTCCCGGCCCTACGGTCTGATACTGGCAGTGGGCCCTACCGGGTCGGGAAAGACCACGACCCTGCATGCGGCCCTGGGGTATATCAATAAGCCCGGCATTAAAATATGGACTGCTGAAGATCCGGTGGAGATCTCCCAGTTGGGGTTGCGCCAGGTCGAAGTCAAGCCCAAGATCGGCCTTGATTTTGCCAGGGTGATGCGGGCTTTTTTAAGAGCTGACCCGGACGTGATCATGATCGGCGAGATGCGGGACAATGAAACCGCATCCATCGGTATTGAAGCTTCTCTGACCGGACATCTTGTTTTCTCGACGCTCCATACCAATAGCGCCCCGGAAACCATTACCAGGTTGCTGGATATGGGGTTGAATCCGCTTAACTTTTCAGATGCTTTCCTATGTGTTCTGGCACAGCGTCTGGTGAGAAAATTGTGTGCAAAATGCCGTAAGGCATATCATCCTTCCCAAGAGGAATTTGACGAACTGGCGGCGGAATACGGCGAGGAACGTTTTCAAAGCAGCGGCATAAAATACAATCCGGATTTGACGTTATACAGTGCAGTCGGATGCCATGAATGCTCCAACAGTGGTTACAAAGGGCGTATGGGCATTCATGAACTCATGGAAGGCACGCCCCGGATAAAGAAAATGATCAAGAAACAAGCTAACAGCGAGGATCTTTTTCTGCAGGCAGCCAAAGAAGGGATGGATACGTTGAAACAGGATGGTATCCTGAAGGTTTTTCAGGGATTGACCGATTTTACCGAAATCCGCCGAGTCTGTATCGGCTGAGACTGGAGGTGATTGTAATGGCGAAAAAAGCGCTTGTAATTGATAATGATTTTTTCTTTGTGGAATTTCTTACGGAACTCCTTGAAAAAAGGGGGTATGATATCCTCAAGGCTTATGACGGCAAGGAGGGCATCAAAAAACTCAAAAAGGGGCCGGTTGATCTCCTGTTTGTGGATTTGGTAATGCCCAAGATCGATGGACGGGAGTTTATCAGATTCAGCCGCAGCCAGTACCCGGAGGCAAAATTTCCCATCGTGGCCATTTCCGGAACTCTGATTGAGCAACTTGATGAGCTGGACACACTGGGGGCTGATTATTATATTGCCAAAGGGCCCATGGAAACCATGGCCGGGCATGTCAATAATTTTATGGACAAACTTGAAAGCCATGGCTTGCCTCTTGCCGGTCCATTAAATATTATCGAGCCTGAAAAGCTTTTTCCAAGGCAGGAAACCAGGGAATTGATCGATGCCCTGGGGTTTCATAAGGCGATTATCGACAGTATAGGGGTCGGTGTCATTGTAGTTGAAAAGGATGCCAGGATCGTCAAGGTTAATTCCGAGGCCCTTGAATTTTTAAATAAACCCTATGAGGCGGTTTTAGGCTGTCTGGTGACCGAGCTGTTCTCGGCCAGGGAAGTGAAAAATAACCTGGTAAATGCACTTAAAAATGTTGTGCGTAACCGCAAAGTTTCCTACATCAATTTTAACTCTGCTGTCGGCGATCGGGAAATTCATGTGGTGGTTTCGCTTTTGAATATGGAAGGGAAGATACTAGGGTGGATAATCGTTTTGGAGGATATGTCACAATGGGTAGAACAAGCATAAAAAGCAAGCTGATTCTCAGTTTTTTACTGTTGCTGCTGATCGTCATGATTGTTGTGAGCATTGTTAATTTGAATTCTAAAAGCTTTTATCTGGCGCAGGCCATATCAACCGCAATTGCGATGGGGTTTGGGATCATTTTCGGCACTGTTTTTTCCAACTCGATTGTCAGACGACTCAAACGGCTGAGCACTGTTGCCTGCGAAATCAGAAAGAGGACATGAAAGAGATCGTTGTTGCCATGAAATCTCTGAATATCCTTTCCCAAAAAATGAATATGGCCCAGCAGCGTTTCAAATTGGAAAAAGGTTGAAGGTAGAGTATGGAATATTTTACATTCAAAGCCGATGGCCGATACTAGGGAGTTGAAGCCCAATTTGTTCATCGGGTGCTGATGAGCATGCCGATTGCCAGGGTTCCTTTTGTGCCGGCATGTTATCTGGGATTGATATATTACAGGGGCGAGCTGTTTGCCGTCACCATCAGAAACCTGGCCAGGGAGCATGACAAACAAGTGGATTTCAGGATTGTCGGTGGGGATCTTCAGGCGGACATAGCTTTGCTGGACAGATTGCGGGAACCGTTCATTCATCTGATTCGGAATTCCATAGCCCATGGCATAGAAACGGTAGAGGAACGTCAAAGAGCCGGTAAAACGCCCATGGGCCTGATTCAACTCGAAGCCTGGAAAGAGCGGGAAAGTCTTTGCGTAAAAATCAGTGACGACGGCTGTGGAATCAGTCGAAGGGCTATCATAAGGCATCTGAAAAACAATCGATCAATGTCCGATGAACAGATTGCAGTGTTGCCGGATGCGGAATTTTTTGGCACTATTTTTGATATCGATTTTTCATCTGCTGCCGAGACAAGTGATATTGCGGGCAGGGGCATTGGTATGAATGTGGTTGCCCAGGCGATCGAATATCTGAGCGGGTCCATTACGATTGCTTCCACTCCGGCCCGGGGTACTGAATTTTTAATAAGGTTGCCGGTTTCGTTGAGTGTCGTGTACACCATTACATTTAAAATAGGACCCTATATGCTTTCGATCCCGACCGCCGATGTCGAATCCATTGATCAATGGAGCAGTATCGGCAGTATCGGGAAAAAAGAGTTGTATGATCTCGGCAGCAGGCTGGGTGTTAAACAAGATACGGAATTTTCTCATGTCATGAATATAAAATATTCTGACAATAAAAATATCATCGCACCCGGGCAGAAAAAAATAGCATTTGCGATGGACACGATTATCGGAAATAAAGCTGTGATGGTGATGCCAGTGGGTGAATTACTGGCAAAAATCAGGGCGTTTGGCGGCGTCGGCATAATGGAAAATGGTGATATCACCATGTTGCTGGACCCGGGCTCCCGATTGTTTGACTCGTTCATGGATGGAGAAACTTTATGACTCAACAGATATCTGCTTTTCTGAAAGGGCAGATGGTTCTGGCAATGCCGGGGATGGCTGATCCGAATTTTTCCCAGGCGGTTACCTGTCTTTTCGAGCACACCAGTCAGGGCGCTGTGGGGGGAATCGTGAACCGGGTGCATCCATTTTTGTCGGCAAAATCTATTTTTGAGGAGTTGAAAATAGACTGCGGCCCGGAAGCGGCAGACATACCGGTTTATATGGGCGGGCCGGTTCACATGGGGGAAATTTTTGTACTGCACGGCCTTCCCCTTGAATGGCGGGGCTGCCTCAGGTTTACACCTGGTTTCGGTATGAGCAATACCCTTGATATATTGAAATCCATAGCGGCCGGCAAAGGGCCTGAAACATTTATTATTATGCTGGGGTGTGCAGGCTGGGGGGCCGGCCAGCTTGAGTCGGAAATTATGGAAAACACCTGGCTGACCTGCCCGTTTTCCGAAAAGATTATTTTTGAACTGCCGGTTGTATCCCGCTGGAAAGCCGCCTTGCAGAGTATTGGAGTGGATCCGGCACTTATTTCGGGTACGGCTGGAAACGCCTGAATTTTGAAATCCGGTTTTCAAAACGCAAGCCTGGAATTACAAACACCAAACGACAATATCCAAATTTTGACACTCTCGTAAAAAGTCCGCCGAAAATATTTTTGATACAATATACATGCTTTTTAAATCATCTAAGCACTATATATTGCGGTTGAAATTTAAGCTTTCGACTTTTTACGAGATCATCAATTTTAAATAAGATCAAAAGCCATGCCGCAATTTCTTGTGAACGGCTATGATAAAAGGTAAAGGAAGATCGGTAGAAGAATGGCAATGAGTACAAGTAGTCCAGGAAGGCTGAGGTAGGGTGTGTACCACGGGTTGCGCCGGGTGCGGCTTTTTTTTATTTCCCTTAAAAACCAGTTGCCCAGGATTGCCGCTGCTGCCAGAATGGCGATCATTTTTATAATTTCAACAATCTGCGCCAAGGGCCTCTTCCTATCCGTTTGTTTTTTCGGTTTTAAAAATGATTCACTGATGTTATAGTATTTTTTGACGGTAAATGGTAGTTTTTTAAAAAATGTAAAATTATTTTTTTGAACCCTGAAGCTATGAGCGGTTACGATTTTTTTACTTTATGGTTTAACGGTTCAAAGAAAAAAAGGATCAGCCGTAATCGGATAACCCCTTATGGTATTTGGTACGCCTGGCAGGATTCGAACCTGCGGCCTACGGATTAGAAGTCCGTTGCTCTATCCAGCTGAGCTACAGGCGCACAGCAAATTCAAAGGGTCAATATCACATGTTTTAACGGTTGTCCAATAAAAATACAACTCATGTCAAAATGATAATATGACTAAAAAAATAAATAAAAGAACAAAGAAGCCATCCAACGCAAAGGTCAAAAAAGTCGAGAGCGCAGCCCGCTCCGTCGATGGGGAATCAAAGAAAACGGCCGTCGATAAATCGCTGGTTAAATTTGATTCACTCCAGCGATATTTAATGGAGATCAGTGAATACAAGCTGCTGACCAGGAAGCAGGAAAAAGAACTGGCGTTGCGCATTTTCGAGGACGACGATCAGGATGCGGCATACCGAATGGTCACCTCTAATTTGCGACTGGTGGTGAAAATTGCCCTTGAATTTCAGCGGGTATGGATGCAGAATTTGCTGGATTTGATTCAGGAGGGCAATATTGGGCTCATGCAGGCGGTCAGGAAATTTGATCCCTATAAAAACGTTAAATTTTCCTATTATTCCTCTTTTTGGATTAAGGCCTATATCCTTAAATTTATAATGGACAACTGGCGTCTTGTGAAAATTGGCACGACCCAGGGCCAGCGCAAACTGTTTTTTAAGCTGAAAAAAGAAAAACAGAAGCTCCTTGATCAGGGCTTTGATCCAAAACCCAAGCTTCTGTCCGAGCGGCTCGGAGTTTCCGAACGGGAAATCATTGACATGGACCAGCGTCTGGACGGCTGGGATATCTCTTTGGATGCGCCGTTAAAAGAGGATTCGAACACGGAACGTATAGAATTCATCAGCACCGAATCCGACTCTGCCGAAACAAGGGTGGCGCAGAAACAGATGGAATCCCTGCTGCACAGCAAGATTGCCGAATTCAAAACCAAAATGACGCCCAGGGAAATTGAAATATTTGAACTACGGATTTTCTCGGATACTCCGGTTACTTTGCAGGAGATCGGAGATCGCTATGGTATTTCCAGGGAACGTGTGCGACAGGTTGAGAAAAATTTGATAAAAAAAATGAAAGAATATTTTAAACGCGAAATTCCGGATTTCGAGTCCTATGCCGCCATTGGAAGAGACGCTTGATATCTGAAATTATAATGATAAAATAGTGGATAAAAAACAATCAATATCAGCAGGTTAAATCTTTAGTCGTAAGTATAATGATATTGATTGTTGACTATATAAAAATCAGGAAAACTAAACCATTGAAGCAGATATTGAGCAGAACAGGTATTTGGGCTGTATGTATTTTATTTTTGGCAGGTTGTATGCCCGGCACCTCAAAAATTGTGCGGCCGACGCTTGAAAAGAAAAATGAATTTAAGTCAAAAATTCCGGAAAGGGCACCTAACGGATATTATTTTTTTGTGGAAGCCCGGTTGCAGGAAAAAAAGGGAAATCGCCCGGCAGCGATAAAACATCTTATCAAAGCCATTGAAAATGATTCGGATTCATTGTTTTTACAAAAGGAACTGGGCGCATTGTATGTTGATCTGGGAGAAAATCAGAAGGCCCTTGAGGTTGTAAACAAGATACTTGCAGCCGATCCAGACAATCTGGAAGCTCTGCTCATGTACGGCCGGATCAACCAGATGTTAAAGAACTTTCGGCTTGCGGCTCAAACATATGAAAAAGTTATTAAAATCGATCCTCTGAAGCAGGGGGTTTATCTGCTTTTAGGCGGAATTTACCTGGATGCCGATGACTTGCAGGGCGCCCTGAGAATATTTAACAGCCTGGTCGATCATTTTGAAGACTCCTATGCCGGATATTTTTTTCTTGGGAAAGTTTTTGTTGCCAAAGGCAATATTGTTGAAGCTGAAAAATATTTTAAAAAATCACTCAGCCTGGAGCCCAGGCTCGAAGAGCCGCGGTTTGAGTTGTTGAATTTGTATAAGTCTTCCGAAAATAGTGAGAAAATAGTTGATACTTATCTGGATATCCTGGAGCAAAATCCAAATAATGCCAGGGCAAGCCTCGAACTGGCCTACTTTTACGACCAAAACGGACCGTCGGATAAAGCTGCCGTGATTTTAAAAGACCTGGGTCGGAAAAGCCGCACAGATACAAATATTGTCAGGAAAATCGTTCAACTATACCTGGAACCTGCGGATTACGAAACGGTACTGGTGCTTATCGAGGGGATGCTGGAAGGAGCGCCGGAAAGCTCGGACCTGCATTATATTGCCGCTATGGCACATGATGGCATCAAAAATGATACCGGCGCAATGCTTCATTTCAAACAGGTTAAAAAAGATTCGCGTTTTTACCGGAATGCGGTCATTCACATATCCTTTTTATACCACAAAACGGGTGAAATCAAAAAAGCGGTTGCTTATCTGGAAGATGTTCTTAAAAATATACCGGCCAATATTGATATCCTGATGTATCTGGGATCATTTTATGAGGATCTTGAGGATTATGCCCGGGCCGAACAAACACTTGTCCGTGCGCTGGGCCTGAATGCTGAAAATGTCGAGCTGAATTTTCGCTTAGGGGTTATCTATGATAAATTGGGGAAAAAAGAACATTCCATCGATCAAATGAAAAAAGTCATTGAACTTGACCCTGAAAATGCAAATGCGCTGAATTATCTCGGCTATACCTATGCGGATTTGGGCCGCAATCTGGATGAAGCCGAAAAGCTTATTCTGCAGGCTCTTCAATACAAGCCCGATGACGGCTATATTACCGATAGCCTGGGATGGGTGTATTTTCAAAAGGGGCTTTTCAAAAAAGCCCTGAAATATCTGGAAAAAGCCGCGGGCCTCGTTCCTGATGACCCGATCATACTGGAACATCTCGGGGATGCCTTTCGTGCGCAAAATAACCAGGAAAAAGCCTTGGAAGCATACCGCCGTTCATTGTTAAATAAAAATAAAAATCCAACCAGCCTTAAAAAAAAAATTTGGGAACTGACCGGGCCGGAGTCATAAGCCCATGCGATTGAAAATTTTGATACTGATTTTTGGATCACTCCTTTTTTTTCCCGCATGCAGTACCCTGCATAAAGAGCAGCTCCCTCCATCCGGTTCGAATTTTCAGGCAAAACGGTTCATTGAAAATGTTTCAAGGATTAACAATAAACTCGAGACATTTCAAGGTGTCGGTAAATTCAGGCTGCGTAACAAACAAGGCGCTCTGACTTCCCGGATCGCCTGGATCGGCGCCAAAAACGGCAAGTTGAGGATTGAAGTATTGGGACCTGCGGGGCGATCCCAGGCCAGTTTTGCCGCCGACGGCAAATGGTTTTATGCAATCACCCGTAACCCGATTCGGTTTCATAAAGTGCATTCTAAAAATGCCAGTCTTAATTCCCTGATTTCAATTCCGATAAAAACAGATGATCTGCGCCGGCTCCTGGCCGGCAAGATACCGGTTTACCCGCATCACAGTGTTTTTGTCCGGCCGGACAGGTCAGGCAACGGATATGTTCTTGTGCTCAAGAAGCGCTGGATGGGAACAGTTGAAAAAATTTTTCTGGATAATACCGGATCAAAGGTTCGAAAACTGGAAGTATTCAGCGCCGGTGGAACCCTGGCCTATTCTGTTGTATTCCAGGACTACAGGGTAGTGCAGGGGTACCGGGTTCCTTCAAAACTGCTGATTTCAGATGCCGCCGATGTGACCTTCGATCTGGAAATTCAGAAATTCAACGCAGATATCAAGCTCGCGGATTCGGCCTTTGTCCTTGAATCCTTGAAAGTGAAGGAAATGAAAAATGAAAAGTGAAAAATTAAGGAATTATGCCGATTATACAGAAATGAGCTTGCGAGCAGTCTTCGCATAGTGGCTGTGGCGTCTCAAAGCGATACCATATATTCAATATTCAATCTATGGTCGATTATCCGAACCTGAACCGTTGAACCCAAAACCTAAAACCCAAAACCCATATGCCGCAACCAAGGACCGTCATAGCTCTGGAATCCCGGCTCAGGAATTGCCGGAACGTATTGACGTTGGGTGTCAAGCCGAATTTTGAAGATTACAGCCCGGAAAATTCGAAACTTATCCACAGGGCTCCAATTATCTATTATCCCTCCCTGTTTTATGCGGATCTTTTTGCTTCCATGGGTAAAAAAACTTTCCCGGGATATCACAATTACATGTGTGTTCAGGATAAAATCAAACAGACTGCACTGTTTAAACTGCAAAAAATACCGCATCCTGAAACCAGAATCTTTTACGGCCGACACCAGCAGAAATCAATTACCGATTTTTTTTCTTTTCCGCTTGTCGCCAAGATTCCCCGGGGCTCAGCCTTGGGACGGGGTGTCTTTTTGATCAAAAACAAGGCAGACCTGGCAGACTACTGCCGAATAAACCGCACAGCGTATATCCAGGAATATCTACCCGCAGACCGGGATATACGAGTGGTCGTCATCGGCGAAAAGGTGGTCCATGCCTACTGGCGGATCGCCCCCTGCAATGAATTTCGAAGCAATATTGCGCTGGGAGGGTCGATTCACCTGGAAAACGTCCCTGCCGGTGCCCTGAATCTTGCCCTGTATACGGCCCGAAAATGCCGCTGGGATGATGTGGGTATCGATGTCCTGCCCCATGACGGTAAATTCTACGTCCTGGAGGGAAATATGAAATACGGCAGGCAGGGGTTTGAGGCTGCCGGAATAGACTATGTCGAGATGATGGAGCGAATGATTGACAAAGGGGAGATATAGAGGGACCTCCCGGTTAACTGTGCATTTCTTTCCTGTGCCAGTTCCAGGCAGTTTGAATGATGGTTTCGAGGGTTTCGTAGCGGGGACGCCAGCCCAGTTCGGTTTTTATTTTTTCAGAACCGGCCACCAGTACGGCCGGATCACCGGCCCTTCTGTCTGTTTCCACAATCGGGATCTTGCGGTTGGTGGTTTTTTCGGCCAGGCGGATGACTTCATGCACGGAAGCGCCCTGGCTGTTGCCAAGGTTATAAACGGCACTCTGTCCGCCGGACAGCAGATGGTTCAGGGCCAGCAGATGGGCCTTTGCAAGGTCTGTAACATGGATATAGTCCCGCAGGCAGGTTCCGTCGGGGGTGTCATAATCGGTTCCGAAGATTTTTATATCTTTGCGTTCACCGGTGGCAACTTTGAGTACAAGCGGGATCAGATGGCTTTCCGGCTGGTGGCGTTCACCGATATTTCCGGATTCATCAGCACCGGCGGCATTAAAATAGCGAAGGCAGACGGATTTCAGCCCATGGGCCTGATCACAGTCCTGCAGCATCCGTTCCACTGCGATCTTGGTCGCGCCGTAAGGGTTGGTTGGATTAGAAGGGTGATTTTCAGTGATGGGCACCTGAACCGGTTCGCCATACACGGCTGCAGTGGATGAAAAGATGAAATTTTTTACGTTAAACCGGATCATGGCATCCAGCAATTCGATGGTGCGGGCCAGATTGTTCCGGTAGTATTTCAAGGGATTGACAACCGATTCCCCCACCAGTGAAAATGCTGCAAAATGCATTACGGCATCTATTTTATGCTGTGTAAAGAGAGATTCCAGCAGTTTTGGATCACCCAGGTTTCCCTCGATGAGGAGCCCGCCCGGCAGAAGATCCCTGTGGCCTGTGGAGAAATTATCCAGAACGATAACAGTATGTCCGGCTTCCAGCAGCTCTTTGACCATGTGCGAGCCGATATATCCGGCCCCTCCGACCACCAGTATGGTGTTCTCTTTCATTTTGTCTCATTCCTTCTTCAGCCGCTCACAATCCACAACTTTCAATCTCTTTTTCGGCATCTTCGGGAGTGTTTTTGATATTAAACAGCTGCTCTGTTTTTGTGATACGAAACATTTGACGCACGGTTTTGTTGAGGTTGCACAGAAACATGCGTCTGTTCAGGTTTGCCAGGTGTTTATGAATTTTAAAGAAAAACATCAGCCCGGAGCTGTCGACAAATTTAAGATCCTTCATATCCACAATACAGTCGGATTCCCCGATTTCGGTGAAGACTGCCTCTATATTGAGTTTTCCTCTCTGAGCGGCATCAAGAAAGCCATAAAGGCGGATATATGCAAAGTCGGCTTTATTCTGACTTACAAAATAAAAGCCCTGTGTTGTTTCTTTGATTCGGTCTAAAACATTTTCGGAAGTATCACAGATCCGGTCTTCAAGACGTTCCAGCATGCGGGTAAGTTTAAAAAAACGCCGGGTTGAAGAGGTCAGGCCGGTTAGAAAAAGTTTTTTGTCGAGTTCCTCGAGTTTGCGCCAGAGAGTAATAATAAAACCCAGGCCCGAAGAATCGATAAAAGTGACCTGGTCAAACTCCAGTACAATATTGGATACCTTATCAATCATGGGTTCGACCTGGTCTTTGACACTGTTTACAATGGATGCGTCCAGGTGATCGGGCAGCCTGACGATATTGATATGCGGGGTACTGCCGTCTATGGATTCCGGGATACGGGTTTCCAGAACCGATAGCCGGTTGCGTTTTAACTTAAATATAAAGTGCCTTAAACGGTAATATAAAATGGCGGGCCAGATCATTAAGCCGAATTTGAAAAACCCTACGAAATAACGTTTCCACAATCGTTTGGGATCCTGGGTAATCCGGAAAATCCATTCGGTTCCGGTTTTCTGCATCCACAGCGGCGCCCTTTTCACCGAACCGACGATAAATTCAAATGTTTCGCCGATACCTATGGATACGGGGACTTTGAGCCGGTGCCGGTTGCGATCGAACCAGATCTCTTGCTCTGGATTGCCAAATCCGATGAGCAATATATCGGCTTTGGACTGGTTGATTCGATTAACGATTTCCCGGTCCTGGTCTTCTGAATCGGCAATTTTGGCTCCTTCCACATGGAGGAACGGGGAATATACATCGGCAATTTTCATTTGTGGGTATTTTTTCTGCAATTTTTCAGCGGCCTGCTGTCCGACATCCCCCTTGCCGCCCAGAAAAAATATGGATTTGCCGCGTCGGGCTGATTCCTGTGCCAGCCTCGGCACCAGATCCGCTCCCGTGGCCCTCTCCTTGAGAGGGGTTCCAAGCAGTCGGCCGGCCAGTACAATGGGCATGCCGTCCGGGGTAACAAGGTCGGATCGCATCAGTATATCCAGAAGTTCGGGATGTCGAACTCTTGAAAGCTTCCAGGTCAGCGTATTAACGACGAAATCCATATTGACCGTTGCTACCTGTCGGGCCCTGCCGTCTATTTCCCAGGTATCGATCATGGAAAAGATATGATCGATGGTTTCTTTCATGTTCAGGTTGCTGATGGGGATCCCCAACAAAACAATGGCTTCACTGATTTTAGGGTTCGACATTTGTTATCCCTGCTCTTTTTCTTCCGCTGCAATTTCCATCAAATATTGACCGTAATCGTTTTTCAACATGCTCTCGGCCAGCTTTCCCAACTGTCCTGCGGAGATATAACCCAGGCGATAGGCAATCTCCTCTACGCATGAAATTTTGACGCCCTGGCGGTCCTGAATCGCCTGAACAAAGGCCGACGCCTGGGCCAGGGCTTCGTGAGTGCCGGTATCAAGCCAGGCAAAACCTCTTCCAAGGAGTTCTACCCGCATATTGCCGTTTTGCAGATACGCCCGGTTTACATCAGTAATTTCGAGTTCTCCACGCGCCGAAGGCTTAAGATTGGCGGCGATATCCACCACGGTGTTGTCATAAACATAGAGGCCGGGAACGGCATAATTCGATTTTGGCTTGAGAGGTTTTTCTTCAATATTGATGACTTTGCCGGAAGCATCGAACTCTACCACGCCGTAGCGTTCAGGGTCCCGCACCCGATATCCGAAAATAAGGGCGCCTTTTTCCAGTCTGACCGCTTTTCTCAATATTTTCTGCAGGCTGTGGCCCTGGAAGATATTATCTCCCAATATCAGGCACACCGGATCAGGGCCGATAAAATCCCTGCCGAGAACAAACGCCTGGGCCAGCCCGTCGGGACGGACCTGCTCTTTATAGGAAAAGGAAAGCCCCAGCCATGATCCGTCGCCGAACAGGTGTCTGAATTTGGGCAGGTCATCGGGAGTTGAGATAATCAGTATTTCACGAATGCCTGCCAGCATCAGCACAGACAGGGGATAATAGATCATTGGTTTGTCGTAAACCGGCAGAAGCTGCTTACTGACGGATTTGGTAATTGGATACAGCCGTGTGCCGGATCCGCCGGCAAGAATGATTCCTTTCATAATACTCCCTTTTTTGCATTGAAAATTGAATATTTGTGGAAGTCGATGATTTTATGCTGAGGGACCGAAGTGCTCCGCCTTTGCAATTAGATATTGATTGTTGAGGATTAAATTTGTTGTATCGCTTTGAGCCGTCGTTGCCACTATGGCGAAATTTGCTCGAGATTTCATTTTTATATAATAGATAGAATTTCTTAAATCCTCATTTTTTAATATTCACTTTTCAGTTTACTGGCCGTCCATACATATCTTCCAGCCGTACAATATCCTTTTCGTTCAAATAACTGCCCGACTGGACTTCGATAATTTCCAGGGGGGTCTGGCCCGGGTTTTCCAGCCTATGGGGTACGCCCAGCGGAATATAGGTGGACTCATCTTCCCTGAGTATGAACTGATCCTCTCCCCTGGTCACCAGGGCCGTACCCCGTACGACGATCCAGTGCTCGGCCCGGTGGAAGTGTTTTTGCAGCGAAAGCTTGCTGCCGGATTTCACAGTAGTGCGTTTGACCAGAAACCGTTGGGATCTGGCTATGGTTTCATAGGTTCCCCAGGGCCGGTAAACCTTGCGATGCGTATGGACTTCCGGCCGGTTGTCCGCCTTTAAGCGGTTGACCAGTTTTTTGATGTCCTGGACACGATTCCGGGGGGAGATTAAAACCGCATCAGTGGTTTCAACCACGATGTGGTCTTCAAGGCCCACAGCCGCGATCATGCGATCTGCGGCATAGAGCAGGGAATTTTTCACATCATGCATCAGGACGTCTCCATGAATGACATTTTGTCGCTCATCTTTTCGTCCAACCTGCCATAGGGACTCCCATGAACCCAGATCATCCCAGTCGGCGTCAAACAGTATCATGGCCCCGTGCCGGGTTTTTTCCATGATCGCATAGTCAATGGAGTCACTCGGGCAGGCTTCAAAGGCTTCCTTGTTCAACCGGAAAAAATCAAGATCCTCCTTTCCATGCGCAAGGGCTTCGGCGCAGGCCGTGAGAATTTCAGGTACATATTTTTCAAGCTCTTTAAGTATCGTTGACGCTTTAAACATGAACATGCCGCTGTTCCAGCAGTAATTGCAGGATTCAACATAATGGACAGCCGTTTTCAGGTCCGGCTTTTCAATAAATTTATCAATTAGAACGACTTCGGGGCGGCTGCCGGTGTCGTCAGTTTTGAAAAGGTCAGGTTTTTTCCCTTTTCGGATATAGCCGTACCCGGTCTCCGGCCCGCTGGGAATAATGCCGAAGGTGATCAGGTATTCCTTCATTGCAAGGTCGGCGCCGGTCAGTACCGTTTCGCTAAAATTTTTGGTATTTTTTATATCATGGTCGGCCGGCAGGATCAGCAGCACTGCATCGGGATCTATTTTTATTGCCTTCAAAGCGGCCACGGCAATTGCCGGAGCAGTATTGCGGCCCACCGGTTCCAGTAAAATTACTGCCTTGTCGGTTTTAATCCGGCGCAACTGTTCGGCCACCATAAAACGATGCTGCTCATTACACAGAACAATCGGGGCGCCGATGTTTTTCAGATCGGCGAGTCGGAGCACCGTGTTCTGAAGCATGCTGTTTTCATCGATCAGGCCAAGTAACTGTTTGGGGTACAGTTCGCGGCTGAGGGGCCACAAGCGGGTCCCGGAACCGCCGGCAAGTATAACGGGCAGTATCATGTTCACCTCGCAGATATCGGATTATATTTTTGGGACGAACTATGCATTGGAAGCCAATACAATAGCCCTTATTCTTTTTCTTCAAAACTGCATCTAAGGACTACAAAACCGTCTTCATAAATACTTGTTATTTTATAGGGCAATGTTTTAAAAAGTTCAATCATTTTCCTGTTTTGTGGGGATGTATAGGCTATAAGGTTGGCGATTCCGTTTTCCATGGCGGCCTTGGATAATTTACTGATCAGGACACGGCCTAGACCCTTGCCCTGCCATTTTCGGTTGATTGAAAAGGCGATTTCCGCGGTGTTGCCGGCTTTTTCAAGGAGGTATTCCCCAACACCGATGATTTTGCCGAAACCGAATTCCCCCACCACCACGACTATCGTAAGATTATTGACATAATCAATCTGGGATTTTTGCTCTATTTCATTTCGTATAAAACGGCTTTTAGCATGCATGAACCGGGAGTAGATATCCTCGGAATCCATATTATAATAGTGTTCCTGGATTCTTCGCATGTCCACCGGTTTTGCCGGACGGATGGTAACTTTTTCACTGTCGACTTCCCGGGTCTCTTCAATTTCCAAGGGATATATACCGTGGATCGATTCCGAAAGAACCCGATCCTTTCCCAGCAGGCCAATTTCCCTGGCTTTCAGAAACAATTCATTCCGAAAATTCGGGTGGGCCAGACTGATCATGGCCATGGCCCTCTCCTGGAGGCTTTTGCCGTGTAGATTCACTGCACCGTACTCGGTCACAACATAATGGACATCCACCCGCGGTACCACAATGGCGGTCTCTTTCAGAATGGGAACAATGCGGCTCTTTTTTTCGTCCACTGATGTCGAGGTGAGCATCAGGATCGATTTTCCGCCTTTGGCCAGAGTGGCACCCCGCATAAAATCAAGACTGCCGTTAACCCCTGAATAATGGCTGGAGGCCAGGGCATCGGTTGCCACCTGGCCCGTAAGGTCCATCACCATCACATTGTTCATGGAAACCATTTTACGATTGCGCAGGATCAATGCCGGGGAGTTGACATAATCGGAAGGATGAAATTCAATGCCCGGATTGTCATCCAAGAAGTCATACAGGATACCGGTTCCCACTGCACTGCTTGCCACTATTTTGCCCTCGTTGAATTCTTTGAATTTGTTGGTAATAACACCTTTGGATACCAGATGCATAATTTCATCGCTGATGAACTGGCTGTGAACCCCCAGGTCATTTTTATCGCCAAGGGCCGCCAGGACCGTCCGACATACCGGCCCTATTCCGGTCTGGATAGTGGAACCGTCCTCCACCAGCATGGCCACCTGGCGGGCAATTTTCCGGGCGGCCTCGGAATCGGCCGATGTTTGAATGGAGATGAGCGGTTCTTCATGTTCGACAATAACATCCACATCGTTTACATGAATAAAACTGTCACCCATCACGCGGGGCATTGCCGAATTTACCTGGGCAATGACAAGGTCGGCAGACAAGGCTGCAGCCTGGGTGATATCCACCGATACACCCAGGCTCATCCAACCAAAATCATCCGGCGGCGTTACCTGGATAAAGGCAGCATGAATATAAAGTTTTCTATGCTTGAACAGCGGGGGAATGGCAAACAGGTTGACAGGCGTGATAAAGCGCATGTCCCTGGCAAGCCTTTTGGACATCAAAGAGCCGCTGTAAAATGATCTGATATTCAAATTTTGATCGTTGGTTTGATGGGCAATCAATGTCAGGGGACTGCTTTCCATAGCCATCAGGCGGACGACTTCAACATCGGTAAATCTCAATGCCTGTAAAAAAAAGTGACGCACCAGATGCTGCGGTTCACCACAGTAAGAACCAAAAAATACACGTTGCCCCGGCTTGATTAAACTGATCGCCTCCTCGGCGGTCTTTTTTTTCCCTACATAACGATCTACCCAGGGTGCAGTTGTTTTCATATTTTTTTCCTGTAGCTGTTTATAGGTTCGGGATTCAAGGGCCAGCGTTTAGTGGCTTTGCCATAAACGTGCTCATGAACGTATACGGAAACGAGCTTGAGCACCTATTGTTGGGGGAAAATGCTTGTGTAAAACATTGTAATTGGCTCGTTTTTTCTGTGAACTACAATTGCGATGTCATCAAAACACAACACCCCGTTTTACCTGAGGTAAAGCGGGGTGTTGTGTTGGTTTCTGTTGATTTCCATCAAGATTCGTAGTCCTGAAGCTTTTCCTTACCTTTGTGGTCCTGAAGTTTTTCCTTACCTTTGATAATCTGTTTTTTGACTTTGTCCATCACCAGATCAACGGCAGTCTGCATGTCGGCGTTTTCTTCTTTGGCAATAACCGAAAGCCGGGAGCCGACCAGATTGATTTCAACGATGTTACGCAATTTTTCGGAACGTAATACAACCTCGGCAGCTCCGGGTTTAGGCAATAGTTTGTCAAAGCGGCCCAGTTTATCCTCAATATAGGTTTTTAGATATTGGGAGGATTCAAGATTCTTAAAGGTTACCGATGTCTGCATGTTTTGCCCTCCTTTCATGGTCTTTTGATTTGATTTTGCTTCAGCGGGAAGAAACAATCACCAGTTGATATGCTATTGTTCCGCGGAATAATTTGTCAAGAAAAATATTGCCTTTCAACTGAGGTAAAATAGCGGGCCCGGTGGATTTTTTTTATACGCAACACGCCTATTTTCGCATACTGCCGGCGGCTGTTTTGATTTTGTCGAACAGGCTTTTTTTAATAATAATTTTCAAATAAAGATCTCCGGGTTCTCCGCCGGCCTTGCCGTTTTCCCCCATGTTTTTGAGTCGAATGCGCTGGCCGTCCCTTATTCCGGGGGGGATCTTGACAATCAGTTTTTTTGATTTTTTTTTCAGATAATAAGCATACGGGCCGCCCTGCATTGCCTGTTGAGGGAGAATTCGCAGGAATTCATGGATGTCGACGCCTTTTTCGGGGATTTTTACGCCGCTTAGTTTGCCGATCAGATTTCGCGCCAGTTTGCTCAGAGTGCCTCCAGGGGCAACCCTGCCTGAATTTATTCTGCCTTTACCATGCTGACCCAAACCACCCTGAAAAATAAAACCCCGCATGGAAAAGCCCTGTTTTTTGAAATTAAAGCTTTGATATCCCTGGCCGTAAAATTCTTTAAAAATATCGTCAACTCCCCGAAAACCGAACGAACGGGCCATCTCTTCCAGGATGCGATTGATGTCGGAACCGCTGAAAATATCCCGATCCGTGTAATTTTTTCTGAAATGGCTGTAGGCCGATGAGCCGAATTGATCGTGCAGCGTGTCATATTCCTGTCTTTTTTCAGGACTAGACAGCACGGCATAGGCTTCATTTACAGCCTTCATCTGTTCTGCGGCTTTTGGGTCTGAATTGTTGCGATCCGGATGATATTTAAGCGCCAGTGTCCGATAGGCAGCTTTTATTTTTTTTGCTGGGGTATTTTTTTCCACCCCCAGAATTTGATAATAATCCCTTTGTTCCATAGATTATATAATTCCCGTAAAGAGTTGAATTCCTGCCCTCTGACCTCTGATCTCTGTTCCCTGAATTCGTGAGCGGTTACGTTGTTTTTATTTCCTGAGTTGTTTGTAAACTCTGTACATTCGGCAGACAAAACCGATAATCAGAGCCCCACTGATTAAAATAATCAGATTGGATGCAAAAAAGGTCAAAATAAATGTGAAAGGATCATTCTGATCATAGGCCAACATCAGAACATTGATGCCGAACAGCAGGAAGACGCATCCTGCAAGGGTCAGGACTGCCTGTCGAATCCACCAGAAAAATGCGTTCATGCGTTTTCCCTTGATACGGCCGGGTAAATGCAAAATTTTAGGAACGCGTCAAACAATGAAGCCATGGGGGCATCAGTCTGGGCCGAAGGCTGCAATTCCAGCAATCTTGATCCGGCAGGCGAGAGCATCGACGTGTCGGAAAAAGGCAGTTTCAATGGTTGCTGCAAGTATGGTATACGCATAATATCGCTTTGTACCTTGTGGATCGATGTTTGATTGAATAAGCAAAACATTTTTAGATATATTACTATAATACGGAAAATTTGATTTGCAAAGAGGCTATTCTCAAGAGGTATCGCTCTTGAGCCGGCGTAGCCCTGAGGCGAAGGCTGCTTCGTTTTGTCTTTTCATAAATAAAATCGATGGAATAACGCTATTATTCAATTTTTATTATGAAGGAGGTGAATCATGAATGTGAAAATTCGCAGAATTGCCGAAAAAATTGCCGCAAGAGGCAAAAACATCATCTTTACCGGTGCCGGCATCTCAACGGAAAGCGGAATTGCCGATTATCGCAGCAAGGGCGGCATCTGGGATAAATTCAAGCCGGTTTATTTTGATGAATTCATGACATCCAGAGATGCCCGCATTGAATACTGGCGTGAAAAATCGGAACTCTACCGGCATCTTGCCAAGGCCGGACCCAACATGGGGCATCAGGCGATTTTTGAACTGTATGAATCCGGCCTGGTTCAGGCGGTGATTACCCAGAATATAGATGGGCTGCACCAGGCTTCCGGCCTGCCTGACGACCGGGTCATCGAATTGCACGGAAATACTTTGCGCGTGCGATGTATGCAGTGTAATAAAATTTCCCCCATTCATGAAATTCAAAAACGCATAGATGCAGGTGACCCGGCGCCCGAGTGTGAATGCGGCGGGTATCTGAAACCGGACACCATATCCTTTGGCCAGGCCATGCCCCATGATCTGGTACGGAAAGCAGTGAAACTTTCACAGGATTGCGACCTGTTTCTGGTTGTGGGCTCTACCCTGATCGTGCAACCTGCAGCGATGATGCCCCGGTATGCTCAGCAGGCCGGGGCATTTTTATCGATCATCAACCTTTCCGAAACTCCGATTGACCATATGTGCGACGTGCTGATTCGCAGCAAGGCAGGGCCGGTGTTGAGCGATATCGCAGTCATGGTAAAGGATGTTTTGTAAAGGGCTATGATTTTTTTAATTGAATTACCAAATGAATCGTTGTATTACGGAAGCCATAAAAAAGAATGTGTTGCCGTCCATCCATATTTAGATTTTTCAGATGGACACGGCTTTAATGAATCAATTCAGCATACGGGAGAAAAAATGAAAAAAACAATATCACTGGTTGGAATTCTGCTGATCATACTATCTGTTTTTTCCTGCGCAGGTCCCACTAACCGTGAGAGGGGTGCTAAAACCGGTGTCCTGATCGGCGCGGGAGGCGGCGCTGCTCTGGGCCAGGCCATCGGCGGCAGTACGGAAGCCACCTTGCTGGGTGCGGCGATCGGTGCTGCAGTCGGCGGAATTGCCGGACATCAGATCGGTGCCTATATGGATCGCCAGGAGCAGGATTTAAGAGCTGCCATGGCCCAGTCTGAAGCTGCCAGCATCCAGCGTAATCAGGATGTATTGACCGCCACCTTTAAATCCGAAGTTTTTTTCGATTTTAATTCGGCCATCCTTAAAGCCGGAGCCTATCCTGAAATCGGGCGTGTTGCCGGTGTATTGAATAAATATCCCCGGACCTCGATCAGGGTGGAAGGGCACACCGATTCCAAAGGCGCTGATGCGTACAACCAGAAATTGTCTGAAAAACGTGCCCAGGCGGTCAAGGCTGCTCTGGTCCAGAGAGGTGTTGACCCTTTGCGTATCCAGGCCATCGGTTTTGGCGAATCTCAGCCTGTTTCCTCCAGCGATGCAATGAATCGCCGGGTGAATATTGTTATTGTGCCGATTGGGTAGGGTACTTTGCGCGAATCCTTGGCTCCCGGGCATCAATGGGCCCGGGCCCAGTTGTCTCCTTCCGCTACATTGACTTTTAGGGGCACTTTGAGGTCCCAGATGCCTTCCATAACATCTTTTGCCAGGGCCTTTACGGTCTCCAGTTCGCCCGGCGGCACCTCGAATACAATTTCATCGTGTACGGACAGCAGCATGACGGATTTGAGGTTTTTCTTACGCAATGCTGCTGCGGTCTGAATCATGGCCAGTTTGATCAGGTCCGCGGCCGTGCCCTGAATCGGTGTGTTGATGGCTGTTCGTTCGGCAAATTTGCGGATTGTGGCATTGGAACTGGCAATATCGGGAAGCAGGCGGATGCGGCCCAGCAGGGTGCTGGTTTTCATGGTCTGCCGGGCCTGTTCTATGGTTTTGTCGATGAATTGTTTGACGCCGCTGTATTGCGCAAAATAGTTATTGATGTAAGTCTGGGCCATCTTACGGCTGACGCCGATCTGTTTGGAAAGGCCAAAGGCGCTTTGTCCGTATATAATGCCGAAATTGATTGCCTTGGCCTGCTGTCGCAGCTCTTTGTCGATGAAAGAGGGAAAGACCTGAAAAACTTCGGCGGCGGTGCGGGTGTGAATGTCTTCATCGTCTTTGAAAGCTTTGATCAGGATTTGGTCGTCGGAACAGTGAGCCAGAATGCGCAGTTCTATCTGTGAATAATCCGCTGCCACAAAAGACCATCCCTTGCGCGGTATGAATGCGCTCCGGATTTCCCTGCCTTCGGTCGTGCGAATGGGTATGTTCTGCAAATTGGGATCGGAACTGCTAAGCCGTCCGGTGGCGGTGACCGTCTGGTTATAGGAGGTATGAATTCGTCCTGTATCCGGGTGGATCAGCTCCGGCAGGGCATCCGTATATGTCGATTTCAGCTTGGCCAGGGTCCGATAGCGCAAAATCAGGGCCGGCAGTTCATGTTTTTGCGCCAGGGTCGTCAGGACGTCGACATCAGTGGAATAGCCGGTTTTTTTCTTTGTTTTTTTCTGTGTCGGCAGCCCGAGCTTGTCAAACAGGATATGGCTGAGCTGCTGTGAGGAGTTGATGTTGAATTGTTCACCGGCAATGGAATAAATCTCCTTTTCAAGCGCTTCCAGCTGCATTTCAAGCGATTTGGACAGGTCCTGCAGTCTTTCCCGGTCAACACTCACCCCCTGCATTTCCATGCTCATAAGAACCGGAATCAGCGGCATTTCAACATTTTTGAAAAGATCCGTCAAATTGGCATTGTCCAGCTCGCGGGCCAGGATGTTTTTGGCCATCAGTGTTATGTCGGCATCTTCACAGGCATAAGGCGTTGCTTTTTCAAGGGGGACCCGTGCAAATCCGCCGGTTGCTTTGCCTTTGCCGGCGACATCCTGGTAAGATATGGTGGTGTGATTCAGAAAATCAAGGGCGATCTGGTCAAGACCATGGGCGCGCTTGGACGGATTGAGCAGATAGGATGCCAGCATGGTGTCGAATGTCACCCCCTTAAGGTCAATGCCGTGACGTAAAAGGACGATCCAGTCATATTTGATATTCTGACCGATTTTTTTTAAATCCGGATTCTCCAGGACCGGTTTGAGCTGATCTAAAACTATTTTTCGATCGAGCTGGGCCACTGCCCCGGGATAATGATGGCCGCAGGGAATGTAGAACGCTTCATGGGGAGTTATGGCAAAGGATAAACCCACAAGGCCCGCCACCATGGGGTGTTTAGAGGTAGTTTCGGTGTCAAGGGCAAATATTTCCGCGGCCTGCAGGCGGGCAATCAGTTTTGCAAGGTCGTTTTCATCCATTACTGCCCGGTAATTTTTACGGCCCAGGTCTGATTTTTCCGGATACGCTTTTTGAAGCTGTCTGAATTCAAGTTTTTTAAACAACCTGGCCAGCGAGGTATTATTCGGTTTTTTTATTATAAAATGTTCCGGCTCAAAATCGACGGGGGCCCTGGTATCGATAGTGACCAGTTGTTGACTCAGAAAGGCCTGCTTTTTAAAATTGACCAGGTTTTCATGCTGTCTCTTTGGGACAATCGTATCCACCCGGTCATACAATTTTATGAGGCTTCCGAATGTTTTGATCAGTTTCAGCGCTGTCTTGGGGCCAACGCCCGGGACCCCGGGAATGTTGTCGGCCGTGTCGCCGGAAAGGCCCATGACATCGATAAGCTGGCCGGGTTCGACCCCCATGTCGGATCTAATCGTATCCGGATTGATGACCTTTTCCTTCATGGGATCCCAGATGGTTATGCGATCTGTAACAAGCTGCATAAAATCCTTGTCACCGGTTACCATGACCACCTCAAAGCCGGTCTTTTCCGCCTTGCACGCCAGGGTGCCGATGAGATCATCGGCCTCAAACCCCGGCATTTCCATCTGTGACAGGTTAAAGGCGCTTGTAATTTCTTTGATATAAGGGATCTGTAGGGCCATGTCTTCGGGCATGGGCGGTCTGTTGGCTTTGTACTTCTCGAACATTTTGTGCCTGAAGGTCGGCCCCTTTGTATCAAACAATATGCCAATATATTGCGGATTTCGGTCCTCCAGGAGTTTGATAAGCATCCGGGTAAAGCCGTACACTGCATTGGTGGGAAATCCCCTGGAATTCGTCAGGTTGCGGATGGCATGATAAGCACGATGGATATAGGCGGTTCCGTCGATCAGATAGATTGTTTTGCGCATGGTATTATCCGGTTTTTTGTCTTTGTTTTTTGGTATTGAGAAAACCCTGCCCTTTGGGCTTAACTCATTACCTGCCCTTTTGGGTTGGATTTTTATATTCTCCGACTGCAGCCGGCTGTAGCTTGACATATAGTGTCGGTTGAATTATTTTTTTAACATACTTCCGTAGCATGATCATGAATAAACAACAAGACTATAGGGATGAATATCCAATGCGACATGGTAAAATGATTACACAGGATAAAGATATCCGTAATATTCTGGAAAACTCCAAAACAATTGCCATTGTCGGGCTGAGCCCGAAAATCGATAGAGACTCCTATAACGTGGGACAATATCTTCAGATGGCAGGATACCGGATCATTCCGATTCGGCCTGCCCAAAAGCAGATACTTGGAGAAAAGGCATTAAAAAGCCTTGATGAGCTGGAACAGCCGGTGGATATTATAAACGCCTTCAGGAATTCTGCCCAGATCAAGGTTCATGCCGGAGAGGCGCTTCGCTTGAAACCAAAAGTTTTCTGGATGCAGCTGGGTATTGAAAATTTTGAGGCGGCCCTTATGCTGAATGCTGCCGGTATTGATGTGGTGATGAACCGGTGTATCAAAGTAGATCATGCCAGACTCTTCAGATAAATTGACATATCGTGAAAAACGCTGTCGTATGCGGAAGGGACCATGTCACTGTTGCGGAAAAGAAGCGCCGTTTTACTGGACATGCAGATGTGGTTTTAAAATCTGTCAGGATTGCATGCATGAAAATTTCTGGGGTGTGTCCTGCAACGGGATCACATGGCAGTGCCCCGATTGCGGGGCTCAAAATGGATTCGGAAATCAATAGATTGTGAAGGAAAACTTGGAACCGTCCTGCGATTCACTTTTCCCCGATGCTGCGGGGGTGAATGACGAGCCGGTCTCCCGGGTGGATGGGATGTGTAAGATTGAGCCGGTTCCAGATAAGCAGTGCGGCCAGAGGGATGTTGTATTTTCCCGCAATATTAGACAGGTTATCCCCTTTCTTGACGATATAGATGCGCTGGCTCCGGGTAGACAGGTACTGTTGAACCAGGTCACTGTATTTTTTCTGAAAATCTTTTTCGGCGCCTTCGGGGATCAGCAGTGTGTGGTTTCCCGGGGCAAGATAGTGGCCCCTTATTTCGGGGTTTAGATCTTTGATCTCTTTAAAGCAGGTGCCGGCGGCCAGGGCTGCAATTCTGATGGGAATTTCCTCAAAGCAGTCAATCCGGATTTCATCAAATTTTAAGGGCGGGTAATAGTCTGTCCGGGTAAGTGTAAAACCGTATTTTTCAGGATCTTCCACAATCAGCTTTATGGCAAGAATGCGGAAGATAAAACGCTGGGTTTCAAGGGGCAGGTAAAGTCGGTAATAATCGGATATGCCCTGTTCAATGGTTTCGGCAATCAGTCCGCCTTCCCCCATGTTATAGGCTGCTGCTGCCAGGGTCCATCTGCCTGTCTGGGCATACAGATGCTTAAAGTAGTTTATGGCCGCCCGGGTTGAGAAAAAGATATTGCGGCGCTGGTCGGTCCTGTGGTCTATGGTCAGTCCCCATTTGCGGCCGCTGCTCAGCATGAACTGCCAGAATCCAAGTGCCCCCTTGGGAGATCCCACATGGGGCCGCAGAGCGCTTTCCGCCAGGGCTACATATTTGAGATCGTCAGGAATCCCGGCATCCTTCAGCATTTGTTCGATGGCCGGCATATATCTGGTGGAGCGTTTCAGCCAGAGAATCACCTGGGGCCGGTCCCACAGGGAAAGCAGCAGCTCTTTTTCCAGGCGTTCGCGGACATCCCTGATTTCCAGAGGGACCTGTTCATTACAAAAATAAAGCGGACCTTCAATTTGGAGCGAAGATACCAGCGAGGGAAATCGGGCCGGTTCTGCTGCTGCACTGAATGCCTGCCCCAGAAATATCAGGACGGCTATGATGCCAAACAGTCTGCCTTGCATGATATTTTTTCCTTTTCAGCAGAGAAAACCTGTGCTTTTTTATAAAATGTCGTCGAGTTCCTTCAGGTTCCGGATATGTAATTTTGCAGTCAGATTCATGTTGTCGTAGGCAATAAAGGGAATACCGGCTGCCGCAGAGGCCAGTTCATCCACCTGGGAATCTCCAATATAAACCGCCTGGCAGGCTCTAATGCCGAAATGATCCAGAATTTTTAAAAGCGGATCAGGATGCGGCTTGGCGCGTTCAACATCAAGGGACGTGACCACCAGATCAAAGCACTCTTTGATCTGGAATTCGGCCAGAAGGAGTTCCATGGTATCGGAGCGGTTTGTTGCAATTGCGGTTTTATACTTTCGGTTCAGTTTTTCAAGGAGGCGGATCAGGTTCGGTTCAATTTTCATGTATTTTAAAAAATCGGTATAGCACATTGATTCGCGAAAACGATGCACCGCTTCAATGCACTGGTGATCCTTGAATAAGTAGGCAATGGCCGCGTCAACAGTATGCATGTGAACATAGTCAAACTGTTCGAGTGTCAACGCCCGGCGGTTGAAGTGGGTCAGAATATGATTGTAATAGGATTTGTTGGCCGCTTGCGTATCAAAAAGCACCCCGTCGCAGTCAAACGCAACAACCTTGGTGTTATTCGTAAATATCAGCCTGTTTCCTTTTTCTTGGATTTGATGATATTGCCGTACACCTTGATTTTTAAGATTGGTTTGAGCTTGCTGTCGGTTTTGATAATAACTGTATCATAATACCTGCCGATTGTTTTTTTCAGATTCTCAACAGTCAGGATATAGCCCGGGGTTCCTTCAGGCCTGGGGGCAAGATTGACTTTGATATCGACGCCCTTCTCGGCAAAGGCTTTTATTATTTTAAAGTCGTATTTTTTTTGGGGAGTAATGGTTGCCAAGCCTGACATCGGCTGCCCGGCCATGCCTACCATGCGCAGAAGACGGGGTGTGATGTTTGCGAATTTTTCAACCCGTCCTGTCATTGTCAGGATATGTTCGGGTTTGCCGGTGTCATTGGTTTTTACGCGGGCTCCTTTGCTCATGGATTTCCCGCCATAACCACCGGTTTTAACTTTGATTGTGATTTTTCCCTCGCCACCGGGAGGGATATGTCTCGAGTAGGAGACAGCAGCGCACCCTCAGCCGGTTTGGACGCCCAGAATTTTAAGCGTTTCCGATCCGCTGTTTTGAACAATAAAATCGTGTTGTACTTCAGCTCCTTCGATAACCGATTGAAATTCAAAGTGTTTTTCCGGGAAAACCGCTTTGGGGCCGGGTGCCGCCGACTTTTCGGCGGCCTGGCAAAAAGCTGTTATAAAAAAAGTGCTGCAAACAAGTGCAATCAAGATCGTTTTGGTTTTCATGCAATAGGGCTCCTTGTTTTTTATATTTTTCTATTCTAAAGAGATTGATTTTCATGTCAAGGCATTCTTTTAAAAATAGGCTGAAGGCTGATCCCCTACAGCCTAGCATCCTACAGCATAAACACCGGGTCTACATCGATGGCCAGTCTGATTCCCGGACGATTCAGCGTATTTTTATTGTCGGCGAACAATTGCCGTACAAATTTTTGTAATATTCTGATATTTTGATTTTTCAGAAGAATCTGCCAGCGATGATATTCTGCAATCCTTGTGATGGGTGATTCAACCGGGCCCAGTACTTCCACTGTCGAAAAAACTTCTTTAAAACCGGTGGTAAGATTCAAACATAAAATGCCCAGGTCCCGGGCCAGGTTCCCGGTTTCTTCTTTATCCTTTCCAGACAGTTTGAGCTGGATCATTCTGGAAAACGGGGGATAGTTCAAAGTCTTGCGAAATTTTATTTCAGCATTGTAAAATGCCTTGAAATCGTGGTTCATGGCGGCCAGGATACTGAAGTGGTCCGGATTATACGTCTGCATGATGACCCGACCGGGAACCGTTCCCCGTCCGGCACGCCCGGCAACCTGGGCCAGAAGCTGAAAAGTTTTTTCTCCGGCTCTGAAATCGGGAAAGCCCAGGGAGAGATCGGCACAGACGATGCCAACCAGGGTAATGCCGGGGAAATCGTGACCTTTGGCCACCATCTGGGTCCCGATCAGGATGTCGATGGCATGGTTGTTGAGATCCTTCAGTATCTTCAGGATCGAACCCTTGCGCCTGGTGGTGTCCGTGTCCATGCGGGTTACGCGGGCCTCGGGGAAAAGGGATGTTATCCAATCTTCCAGTTTTTCGGTTCCAAGACCCATGTGTTTGATCCTGGATGAACCGCAGGATGGACAGGGGGAGGCCGCCGCCATTGTATATCCGCAGTAATGGCATTTATACGCATTGATCTGCCGGTGCAACGTGAGGGTGATGTCGCAATGTTTGCAGCGGATGCCTTCCCCGCAGGCGGCACAGATCGGGAAGCTTGCAAAACCCCGGCGGTTTAAAAAAAGCAAAATCTGGTCACCACGCTGCAAAGTTTCCTGCATGGCTGTCTGAAGCCGGGGTGTTATGAATCTGGCAATCCCCCTGCTGTCACGATTTTTTCGCAGATCCACAATGTCAACTTTTGGCATGGGCATTTGCCTGATCCGCCGGGTCAGGCTCACTTGCCGAAATTTTCCGGTATAGACATTATAAATGGACTGGAGTGATGGTGTGGCGGAGCCTAAAATGGCGATGCAGTCATTGAGTTTGGCTCGGACAACGGCCAGATCTTTTGCATTGTACCGCAGTCCCCCATCCTGCTTGTAGGAAGTGTCGTGTTCTTCGTCAACCACGATCAGTCCGATGTGTTTCAGTGGAGAAAATATGGCCGATCTCGCACCGATGACGATCGAGGCTTTATGGTCCATGATTTTACGCCACTGGTCATAGCGCTCTCCAGCGGAAAGCCCGCTGTGAAGCACTGCAACGCATTCGCCGAAACGGCCGCGAAAGCAGCGTTCGGTCTGTGAGATGAGGGCGATTTCAGGAACCAGTACAAGAACAGATCGCCCTGTTTTGATCACTTCGGCCGCCAGGTGCATGTAGACTTCGGTTTTACCGCTGCCGGTAACTCCGGCCAGAAGATAGGTTGTAAATTTTTTTCCAATAGATTCTCGGACAGTTGTGATCACATGCTGCTGAGCCGGGGTCAGTTCCGGCGGTTGATCCGGGCTGACAGGATCTCCCAGCGGGTCGCGGTAGACCTGTTTTGATGTTATGGCAATGTAGCCGCCGTTTTTTAGAAAATTTAAATATCCTGTGTGGCCGGGAAGGGTGTTTTTTAACTTTTTAAGGGAAATATTATCGTGTGATTCGAGCAGATCCAGAATTTGTTTTCTGGCAGTGTAAAACCGGTCGTTGGGAATATCGGAACGGATCAGTGAAACAAAGCGGTGGGTTATAGGTTTTGTTCGCCCCTGTTTCAGTTCTCTTGTTTTTAGAATCCATCCGCTGCGTTCAAGGTTGTGAATTACGGCCCGTGGCACTTCCGTTTTTAAATGCCGGTTTAAATTTTTTGAGCTACAGGGGCCTTTCAACAGGTGCTTCAAAACCATTCTTTCCATGGGCGTTCCTGATTTCCGGTGCAGGGCATGCCTGCCCTGCCCGGTCAGGGTCAGGGTCAGCATGTCAAAGACGTTCAAACCGCCGGGCAGGGCCGTGCGAATCACTTCTCCGATGGGATGCAGATAATAATCCGATATCCATTTGAAAAAGGGTAGCATTGACGACGGGAAAAGCGGTTTTTCATCGAGAATGTCTAAGATGAACTTTAGCTTCTCAGGTACAGGCCGTTTCGGTGAACCCAGTATATAACCGGTAATACTTCGCCTGCCGAAAGGAACCAGCACTCGCCTGCCAACGGTTGCCGAATGAATCAGACTTTGCGGGACCTGGTAGGTATATGTGCCGAATACCGGCAGGGCCACGGCCACATCTATGCAGGGGGTAATGGTTTTTTGAAGGGGGGACTTGCTGGTAATTTTTTTATGCATCATTTGGCATTTTCCGGTGCCCGGTACCGTATATACAGTACCGATTGTACAGTGCCCGAATGCAGGTGGCAAGAACCGAGAACCCGTAAAGCAGTCCTTTTGTATTATTTGCCAGCTTGCTTTGAACCTTTTCTATTGCAAAAAATAAAAAAGTTTGTCAATATTTATAAAATTACAGTAAAGGTAAAATTTTTTATTATATTCTGTCATCGGCGGTTGTAATGAAAGGAGATTTATATGCATAAAATTGTAAAACAATCCATGGTTCTTTTTATGGCGATAGCTCTGGCTGTCATTCCATTCACATCAACGGCCCTGGCCCAGGATTCTCCGGATCAGCCGAAAATCAGTGCGGACATGATGGCTGCCGACCTGTTGCTGGTCAGACCTATAGGTATTGCGGCAACCCTGATCGGGACGGTATTTTTTGTTGTTGCCTATCCCTTTTCAGCCATGGGCGGCAATACGGAAGCAACCTATCAGAAACTTGTTGTAGAACCTGCAAAACATGCTTTTAAAAGACCGTTGGGCGAATTTTAGCGATACCAGTTCCTTAATTTGATAACTTGCTGTTACAGTGGCGACTGCCCGGCCGGTTTGAGAAAGCAAAAAACCAGCCGGGTACATTCATGCGGTGGATTGTGGCATAAATTTCGGCCATATCAGATCCTTATTGGTTTGTGTTCTTATGCCCAAAAATAATTGATTTAAAAACAAACAAATTATAATTCGTAAAATTTTAATATTAACCTTTAATTTAAGGAGACTCTTGTGCCGGTACATGTACTGCAACATCCATTGATCAAGCATAAACTGGGAATCATGCGGAAAGCGGATATCACAACCAAAGATTTCAGAGATCTGGCCTCGGAATTGGCAAATATGCTGACGTATGAAGCCACCAAGGATTTGGAAACCGAGACAAAAACCATTGAAGGCTGGGCCGGTCCGGTTGAGGTTGAACGGATCAAAGGTAAGAAAATAACAGTTGTACCGATCCTAAGGGCCGGTATTGGAATGATGGATGGTGTGTTGAACCTTATTCCGTCCGCCAGGGTCAGTGTGGTAGGACTTTACCGCAATGAAGATACCCTGAAGCCGGTGCAGTACTATGTTAAAATGACCAGTCGCATGGACGAGCGGATCGCATTGATTCTGGACCCCATGCTGGCCACCGGCGGCACCCTGGTGGCCACGATTGATCTTTTAAAACAGGCTGGATGTAAAACCATCCGCGGGATATTCCTGGTGGCCGCTCCGGAAGGGATACGGAAAGTGCAGGATGTACATCCGGATATTGATATCTATGTTGCCGCTGTCGATGATAAATTAAATGATATCGGATATATACTGCCTGGGTTGGGTGATGCTGGAGATAAAATATTTGGAACCAAGTAAGGGCCGCGAAGAAAATTGCCAATGACAAACACTTGTAATATGCAATTACACCCAATAATTCACATTTGTTATTTGCGGCGTGAGCCTTTTCCAACAGCACCGATTTATCCGGGTTAAAAGCTTGTACGTCATCCCCAGTAAATTCAAGCGATTATTCGTTTAAAGCCAAAGATTGCCTCGTGTGCCCACAGATGATGTTTGTTGCATTTGGCGCCCTTGTTCCGGTGCTGCCGAAAAGAATTGCAAAAGAAAAGTAACATGCAGTTGATTCCCTGGCCGTGAAGAACAATCCGGGGTGAAAAAGACCGATGCGGTCGGTAAAGCCCCGTTCTGTTCAAAGGATCGGGGTTTTATTGTTTTTAAGCCTGTGGTCTCATCCGGGAGGAAGGAATATGTCATTCAAGGAAAATTTACTGCAAAAGATTAATATCGACCACACCGTTCAAAAGGTTCTCAACTCCATTGGTCCGGTGGGTGGCGAACTCAGGATCGACAAACAGTGCATGCGCAGCCTCTTGGAAACAGCAGTTTATGAGTTCAGGCACGTCAGGGATCTGGATCTGTATATTCAATCTCACGGACCCGGCAAGGGTCGAATTCTGGTTCTGGATAACGACCTGGCGATCTATGATACCTCTATTGAAGACGTGGCCATGCGCAAGAGCCCTACGGTCAAGGAGATGATCAGTATTAAAAATGCCATCCGCATATTAAATGACAAAGACGTGGTTATCAGTAAAAAAGAAAAATCGCTTAAAATCGTTCATCAGCTATGCCTTATCGGTCTGGATCTTGAATTTAATCAAACAGATATTCAGTCACTGGCTGCGGAGGGCATCGACTCTCTGGTTAACAATGATTATGAAGGAGTGATCGAATGCCTGGATCTTTTTTCGGAACTACTGGGATACGGACCGCCTCCGAAGAAGCTGAGAATCAGTAACTGCCGGATAAGGGGCGTTCTACACCGCTCAGGAACAGGTGATCTCAAATTCGGGCCGATGGTTGTCTACCACCGGGTTCAGAACAGATTGACCCTGATCGAACGCCGGCTAAGGCCTCAGGACCCTGAAGACCTGGCATATTTGGAGGAGTCACTGACCCCGGTCCTTGATTCTTCAAGGAAAGATGCCGCTGTTTTTAAATATCTGGCGGCCACCGTGCTCAAGTCCGGGCCTGTATCCATCCCCGAGTGATTGACAGTGACAGCACCTTTTAATTCTTCAAACCGGAGTTGTTTTGTTATGAAATATTTTGCCAAGGATTTAATGGTTCCCATTGCTGAGTATGCCACGGTTTCCAAAGGGGCTACATTGCTGGAATCCCTGCTCGCCCTGGAAAAAGCCCAAGAGGAATTTACTCAGACCGGATACTCTCACCGTGCGGTTTTGATCATGGATAAAAACAAACGGGTCGTCGGCAAACTGAGTCAACTGGATTTTTTGCGTGTGCTGGAATATGCAGATGAACGGATTCACAGGGAGAGTGATATCAGCAAGTTCGGGTTCAGCCCGATGGCTATTGTAAGACATCGGGAAAAGAAACGTGGCAAGGGTGCTTCCATGGAAGAAATTTTGTCCACGGCTGCAAATTTTAAGGTGGAAGATTTTATGCAGTCCCCCTCCGAGGGGGAATATATTGAAGAGGACACGCCGCTGGATACTGCCGTCCATCAGCTTACTACCGGACTCCATCTGTCTCTGCTGGTGACAAAGGGGGAGGAGATCGTGGGCGTTTTGAGGATGGCGGATGTGTTTGCAGCGGTTTTTCACACCATGAAAGAATCTGAATTAAGGCAATAAACAAGGACCTATGATGAAAGAACTGGAAAAACTTTTTAACAGGATTGTGCAGCGCTGCAATATTAATCTTCGGGAACTTACACACGATGTTAAACCCTTTGTGCAAAACATTATTCCACCCGATCAGATGACAAAATTTTATGCATTTTACGGCATTACACCTCATCATCCGTTAAATTTTCAATTCAGGCATTCCAGCTTGTCCGGCAGTTATTTTCTGGGTAAATGCCAGGTGACCAACTCTTTGCTTTATAAAAGCGACATCCGGGGCGATGAACTCAAGAAGAAAGGAGACCTGTTTCGATATCAGGATTTTGAGATTCCGATCACCAAGGATGAAGAAATTGAGATCGAAGACAGTTTTCTGATCAAAACCCTGGTCCATAATCATTCACATGACCCGGAAACCCCTGAAAAATTTTTCATCCGGGATACCATCTCAACCCATTATGCCAATATCCACGGATCACCTTCCGACGGAAGTTTCTTAGGACCTTTTTCCACAATTGATCTGACCACCATGCACGATTGCCTGATCGGCGCTTTTTCATACATACAGGCAGGAGAGGTAAGCCATTTGAACACTAAACCCGGAACCGTATGGGTGCGTAAGCCCGAAGCGTTTAATTTTTTATACCGCTATCCCGACCACCTCCTGGCCCCCTACATCAGATTTGCCGCAGGCACGCCACCTCAGGGGATATTCATCGATTTTATGGAAAATCACAAAGAAGCTTTCCAGCGGATTTTTGACGTTGTCAATATCGAACCGTCCGTACCGATTCCCCAAAATGCCTCACTGGATCGGTTTTCGGTTATAAAACCCAAAACCCATATCAGTGAAAATGTTCTGGTGGCCCAGCGCGCCTACCTTCAGAATGCATGGCTCGGCAAAGGGGCCAATGTGCAAGAAAATGGTTATATCATCAACTCACGATTGGAGGGGTTTGATATCACCGCACACGGTGCAAAGATCATTGAAGCGGATCTGGATAAGAATGTGTTCGTGGGATTTAACAGTTTTCTGCGGGGGCGACCTGAATCTCGTCTGACCATTGGTTCGGACAGCATCATCATGCCCCATACCATCGTTGATATCCGGCAACCGCTCACAATTCCGGCAGGCCATCTGGTCTGGGGCCTGGTGACCGACGCCAAAGACCTTGACGCCCACTGTATTTCTTTGACAGATCTTTCACAGGTAGAAACCCTTCTTTCCATGGGAAATATGGTTTTTGAAGGCAGTGGAGCAGATTTTGTCATGTCCTTTAAGGAACGGATTCACCACATCCTGGAAGAGAACGGTGCATTTTTTGACGGCAATGGGAAAAGGGGACATGCACAGAGGAATCAGAATATTTCGTTCAATACCATTCAGCCGTACCCCAAAGGGGATAAGGAAGGATTGTATCCGACGATTATTATCCAGCCCTAACCCGGATAACCCGCAAATAACATATTGCACCAAATCTCAAATAAAATTAAAAGCCATTGCTGATCCTGCATTAAACAATCGTTGTATGGGAGAAAATTTACACGGAACGTTTGGGAAAAGTGATGATGATGCGGTTCCAGGCATCTGGGCTGCTTTCCATTTTTATGTCGCCGCCATGGAGTCGGACAATCTGCCGGGTAATGGCCAGTCCGAGGCCGGAGCCCCCGTATTGGAGAGAACGGGACTTTTCCACTCGGTAAAACGGTTCAAATACCCGATTCAGTTCTTCGGCGGGGACTCCCGGTCCGGTGTTGAAACATGTTATATGGATGACATCGGCGGCTGGCTCGACTACGAGCTTTATTGTCCCGTTTTTATGATTGTATTTAATCGCGTTATCTATAATATTGATTAAAAATCTGCGAATCATATCCCGGTCGCCCTTCATCTGCAGGGCCGGCGGAAAATTTGTCTCCATGTGAATATTTTCTACTGATATCACTACGGCAAAGTCTTCCAGTACGGACTGGATCAGCTCTGCCAGGTCGAAATTTGTCGGAGTAAGGGTCTCTTTCAACTCCAGAGCCGAAAGATTCAATAAATTACAAACTAGACGATCCATGCGCAGCAGTATTTTGCCCTGGTTCATGGCCTGCTGCTGAAAAGATGCGGGCAGGTCCTGACGTCGGACCGTTTCATCCCAGAACAGCCGTATCAGGGTGATGGGTGTTTTCAGCTCATGGGAAGCATTGGCAATGAATTGTTTCTGGTGGATAAACGAATATTGCAGACGATCAAACATCCGGTTCAGGGAACTGGAAAGCATATGGAGTTCATCCTGGTTGCTCCCCAGCGGTATGCGTTTGTCAAGGGTTTTTTCGTTGATTTCCTGGGCAAGGATGTTGATTTTGTTGATGGGTTTCAGTATTCTGCCGGCTACAAAATAGCTGATACAGATCAATAAAATGGTTGAAAGGATCACCCCGAAGATCAGGCCAAAGGTCACTTCCCGGATCTCTTCGGTAAGTTTTCCGATGGGTCTGGCAATCTGGATCGTTCCGGAAAAATTATCGGTGTTTACGTCCAATACCCTGACCCTGAAAACGACCTTGTCTTTAGGCCCCTGATGCAGACGGATTTTTTCTCTGGGGATATGCGCGCTGACCGAATACTTTTTTCCCCCGTGTCGCAAGGGCAGATCCGTGTATCGGGACAGGTCGGATCGGTAAATAATATGCCGGTTTTGATCATACGCTTTGATCCAGTACTGTTTTCCCGGTAAGGCCGTTTGCAGGTTCTTGTTGTTCTGCCCATGTGGAACTGTGAGAAACGCGGTTACCGATTTTGCCACCGTTTTCAGGTCGGCATCAATCAACCGGTAAGGCTGCCCCAGCATTTCCAGGAAAACAGGTAGGGAAAAAAGCAAACTGGTGATGATACCGACGCCGGTGATCCAGAGCGTGATCTTATTTCGAATCTTCATGATTTTTTTCCATGATGATATAGCCGATTCCCCGGATTGTCTGGACGAGAAATCCCTTTGTATCGCCGATTTTACGGCGCAGGTTTTTCATATGGACGTCGATATAGTTTGACATTGAAAAGGGGTCAAAATCTTCTCCCCAGACATGCTCCGCCAGGTTGAATCGGGATACGACGCGGTTTTTGTTGTACATGAGAAATTCGATGATTGAAAATTCTTTGGGTGTCAGGTTTATGATCGTTTCTCCACGGGTAACTTCACGGGTTATGGTGTTGAGTTGAAGGTCTCTGATTTTCAGGACAGGTAGCCCATGTGTCTTATCGCGTCTGAGCAGTGCCCGGACCCGGGCCATTAATTCGGCAACAGAGAAAGGCTTGGCCAGGTAGTCGTCGGCTCCCTGATCAAGGCCTGTTATTTTGTCCTCGATACTGTTTTTGGCGGTGAGCATTAGGACCGGTGTTTTGATATCAGCCTGGCGGATTTCGCTCAAAACAGACAAGCCATCTCTTTTGGGCAGCATAATGTCCAGCAAAATCAGGTCAAAGGGGGCGGCAAAAATTCTGTCCAGAGCCTCTTCTCCGTCTGCCGCCGTTTCGATTTCATATCGCTGCTCTGCAAGGCTTTGGGAAAGCTGGCTCAGCAATTGGGGTTCATCGTCTACAATAAGGATTCTCATGATTTCGGATCTTTTTTTAAATAGCGGTTTGTCTGGCGTTTTATTATATCAAATTTATCTGAAGACCGTTATTGATATCAGGATGCGGCAGGATGTTCAAGGGACCTTTGGGAAAACACAGGCGGTCCCCAAACCGCCTTATTGCTCTCCTTCCGGCGGATTATTTCTCCCTTAACAGGGCATAACGATGGATCCGGCCTAAAATAACAAAGCGACTCAGTATTGGTGCGGGAATACGATCCAGTCGTTTTTCCTGAACGGCTATATAATCTGTATAGCTGTTTTTCAGCAATGTATCGATTTTGTATATTGCGCCGATTTTCATAGCTTTGTCCTTTGAATAAAATGCCGCGGAAAAAGGCTTTTTGAAAAGATAGGTGATATGCCCTTTTTCTCCTTTATTTTTTTTATGGAAGGTTTCCATAAGTTTTTTTTGGCTGTTTTGAGAAGGGCCGATACCTGATGATACAATGATCACTGCAATGGAAAATAAAAGCAACATGGCGGTGCCGCCCCATCTCACAGAGCTGTATGCGGCAGACATTCCGTTTTTTTTCATCACCCCGGCTGCAAGCAGTGAAAATGCAGGCATACCCGGCAAAACATAGGCCGGGAGGATATTGCCTGCCAGGGTAAAAAAAAGCACGGGAAAAACAGACCATAAAATAAGATATACGGCCCATTCATTTTTCAAAAAAGAATTTTTCCAAGCCTTTTCCCGGATTATTTTTTTGCAAAACCCCAGCGGTACGATAAATGACCAGGGGAATGCACATGCCAGCCAGTATAGCCAGATCATACCTTTTGGGCGGGAATGGGCCGAACCGTAGAGGTCGCCTTTCCAGCCGGGTACCAGAAATCGGTTCCAGTGTTCACCTACCAGAAAGTAGGTCAGAAACCCCGGGGTCCTGGCTTCTGCCATCATGTACCATGGCAGGGTTAACACGGTCAATAATGCAACCCCGGTGAACCAGGGGATTTTTTCCCAGACATCCGGATAATTTTGTCTGATAAAAATCCACGCGGCAACGGGGAAACATGTCAGCACAAGGGCAATAGGTCCCTTGGCCAGCAATCCAATGGCCAGGCCGATAAAAAAAATATATCCCCATGCACGTCCTTTTTTACCGGATGTATGCATTGACAGCCAGAATGAAACCATGGACAGGGTCGTGCCTGTCAACAGGCAGTGATCGGTCATCACCGCCCCGCTGCTGATCCAGAAGAGAGCGGAAGAGGCAAGCACCAGGCAGGCGAAAAGGGCAAAGGTTGTGTCTTTTTGCCGGATGGCAAACTGCCAGACCATGGCAATCACTGCCAGGCCCAGCAGAAAAGATGGCAGCCTTGCCGTAAATTCGCTGATTCCAAACATTTTAAAACTCATGGCGGTCAACCAGAACGAAAGCGGTGGTTTGCCCCAGAAAGGTGTGCCTTCGCTGATCCGGGGGGTGATCCAGTCCCCTGTGACCACCATCAGCCTGGCGATCTCTCCGTATCGGGCTTCCGTTGTGTCGGCAAGCGGGTAAACCCCCAGGGACAAAAGCCTTACCAGCCCCACGGCAATCAGTAATATCAGGATATATTTACGGTAAGAGGTTCGGATATACGGCTTCATGCAGAGTTCCTTTGGGCAATGATCTTTGGCAGGGCCGTTTTGGCAGCACTTGCCGTATAGTGGCGGTTCACCAGATACAGGGGCCGGCCTTTGGTTTCAATGAATATTCTGCCCAGATATTCACCGGCAATGCCGATGGCCAGCAGTTGCAGACCGCCAAGGAATAGAACAACCACCATGAGGCTGGGATAGCCCGGCACCGCATTGCCCCGGAAAAGGGTTTTAAAAAAAATAAACAGGCCATAAAAAAATGCGGACAGTGATGTCGTAAGCCCCACATAAGTGGCTGCCTTGAGCGGTGCCGTGGTATAGGAAGTGATTCCCTCAATGGCCAGTTTCCACAAGCCAAGATAGTTCCATTTTGTTGATCCGGCGTACCGTGTATCACGGTGATAGTTGAGTTCCTTTACAGAAAAACCGATCCAGGTGAACATTCCCTTCATAAACCGGTTTCGTTCCGGCATTTTTCGTAAAGCATCCATGGCATTTCTGCTCAACAAACGGAAATCACCGACATTGTCAGGCATTTTTACAGGACCGATGTGCCCCATGACTGAGTAAAAGGCCTGGGCCGTTTTTCTCTTCAACAGGCCATCACCCTCTCTGCTGATGCGGTGCATATTCACGACATCATACCCCTGGTTCCACTGCCCAATTATTTCAGGAATTAATTCCGGCGGATCCTGCAGGTCTGCATCGATGATAATCGCAGCATCTCCTTTTGCATGTTCAATGCCCGCGGTCATGGCCGCCTCCTTGCCGAAATTTCTTGTGAAATCAATTATTTGAACTGCTGGGTCCTGGTGCATGCATTGTAATAGCAGAGCCATGGACCGGTCTGTGCTGCCGTCATTGATATAGATGATCTCTGTCCGGGGCACATCTGTTGCAGCAAGGGCACGCTGAAGCCGTTGATGGAAGCCGGCAATCACCTCCTGTTCGTTGCATACCGGCACAATCACCGATATCAGCGAGTGCCCTGGAAAAGGATGGACCACCTGCTCTGATTTCTCTGTGCACATTTGACTCTCCTTAAATGGTTATATAATCGGTTCAAACAAACAAATTTTTATTCGATCCGGACCGGCCGGTTTGAATGCCCGTTTTATAGTATGCCCGGATTTATTTCCGTTGGTTGACGGAATGTCAGATCAATATCACGGTAAGATGAAGATTCAATGAAGGGCGTCAGCATGGGAAAAGATGCAGAACGGCGGAGTTCAATACTGAATATTGCAGGAATGACCAATTTGTCGGCGTTTATTATGCTGAGGTTGATGTTCACCGGCGATGCGCCGGGGTTTTGCGCCGGAGGGGTAAAGGTAAACCACCTTTCGGTGTTGGGGGTCGGCTGTGAGTTTGAAAATATTCAACAGGCGCAAAAGGTGTTTATCCAGGTTTTCCAGGCAGACGCTACCCGGAAGCAGGCCCTGAAACCGGTGGGCATTGCCGACATGACTCATATCCTGGTCAGTGCAGGGGACAGACTTATTGAAAGACTTCCCTTTGATTCAGAGATGATTATCCGGGAAATGGTCATTGATAAATTTGCCGGGGAGGCGCTTCGGGCCATTGACATGGTCAATCGGTTCAATACAGGTTATCGCTATAAAAAAGAACCGGGAGTTTTCTGGGGGGTTCTAAGCATGATTGAAGTTTTCTTGCTTAAAATAGCCCTTGCGATAGTACTGCGAGGCAAAAATAATAAAAAGCATTTCCAGCGCGTTGACGATGGTTTTGACGAGTCCCTTTTGGATTGCAGTCAGATTCTCAGATGGGATGATACAAGACACTTTAATGGTTAAATTTTTCTGATTAGAGCTTATCACGGTGCAGCCGTCCACGACTTTGGTGCCAACGAGAGACTTATTACTGATATTGTGTTTCAGCAACACAGCATTTCCCCTTGTCTCGCTGTGCTCTTGCACTGTTTTGAGATTGTCTACATTAATAATTCTAAATACAACCCAATCTACATTTACTATACCAAAAACTTTTTGTGCCAGGAAGCTTAAACTATTTTTAAAATCTTTCTTATCTTCCGGATATTTATCAAGTGATGGGAATAGAGATTGAATTTCCTCAATTTGTACATTCACTGCACCAATATACTTAAAGGCATCAGCAAGCCTGCTCTCTACGTCAGCCTTTTTGACTGATAACGCCCTTATCTGGCCGCGATACTTATCAAGTTTTTTTTTGTAGTGAGTTGAGACCACGTAACTGATGCCCAATAGTAAAGCTATCAATACTCCCTCGGCAAATTCTTCATCGATGAGGGTGTTATTTGTCAGTGACGCTTTGTTTGTAATTAGGTATGGGGTACAAATAATCAGGGAAAAGAGAAAGACCAATATAACGATGTAGATCCCCTCTAACAGTCGGACCTTCTTTTTGGTTAGGTTCGTGCCCTGATAAAGATTACGTTCTTTGTTCTTCATGTTTTACCCCACCGGTTTTTATTTTTTGACGGCCCTCCACCAGGATCCGGATCCTAGCAAAAAATAGTCGCTGAATCCTCAAGTATTTTTTACCACCCCTTGCTTGAAATAATTTTCTTGATTTTCATCTCGGTCTTTTTTTCCACCAGGATCATTTTTTTTGCCTGAGCTTTTTTTATTTTTTCAGTAATCATTTCCATATCCGCCGGCTTTTCGATCAAATCCATGGCACCCATTTTTATGGCCTTGATCCCTTTCTCCACAGTGGCATGACCTGTCAGAAGAATGATCTGCATTTCAGGTTTTATTTCCCTCATTGCTTTAAGCGCCTCCATTCCATCCATTTCGGGCATTTGGAGATCAAGGACAATTGCATCATATGATTCGGCCTTTACCTTGTTAATTGCGTCTTTTGCGGATGTCGTGGTGGTAACATTCATCCCCCGGTTTTTCATCCTCTCTCCAAGCGCTTCAACAAAATCTTTTTCATCGTCAACAAGCAGCACTTTTTCAGTCATTATTATCCTCCCTTTGTAATCCGGTAAGCATTTTTTACTCTCTTAACTCCGGACCGAAGTTATTTTTCAATGGTTTCCGGCAAAACAATTGAGATTTCGCCGGCCTCTCGGCAAATTGTCATTTCGCTATCAAGGGCTTCTAAAAGAGCCATTTCCCTCCTATTCGGAAAACCATCGGCAGGCATATTGCCAAGGCCCTCGAGTTTTGATAATTTTATTGCAGCCCCACTGGATATTTTTTGATAAGAAATGGCTATCGTTTTTTCATCCCTCGTCCAGTCCATGGCAAAATCGATGCACAGCCAGATAAGGTTTTTCAAAAAAAAGGAGTTGGTTATAATAACAACCGGCCCGGCATTAGGGGCTATTTCCAGGACGATACCCCGGTTACTGACCAACCTGGCGGAGAGCGCCGCTACAAAATCGAGGGTCTGGCCCAGTTCAACATTTTTACAGGCTTCATCAACACTGTGGGCGAAGGCATTCATGTTTTTTACAATTCCATCCGCCCTTTTGACTTGTTTCTGGATTTTTCCGGCCAGTGCCTTGAGTCTTCCCGGGTCAACAGGCATGCCCTTGCCCGCCATGACAGTAAAGTCCTCCAAAAGGCCTGCATTTTCATTGATGATGGCCAGAACATTTTTTATCTCATGAGACATGGACGCATTTATTTCCCCGATAAATTTAAAGCCCTGATTGCCGATGATGCTCCATTGGTGGCTCATTATCGTGCTCCTATTGCTTCAGAATTTGATCAAATTTTTTTATTAAATCTTCAATCTCAACCGGCTTTACAAGGTAAAAGTCCGCTCCTCCGGCTTCTTCTGATCCCTCTTGAAAATCTTCTTCCGACCCATGCCCTGTCACAAAAATAAATCGCATTCCCGGGCATTTAGTCGCCATCATTCTTTTTAGTTTAATTCCGCCGATCCCTGGCATTTTGACATCCACGATGGCAATATCGTAAGAGGCTTTATCGAGTTGTTTCAATGCATCCTCTCCGTTTGTTACCCAATCCGCATCGATTCCTCTGAATGACAACCTTTCCGCCAGGGTAGAGACCAATTCCTCTTCATCATCTATCAGTATGACTCGCATGTGCCTCCTCCTCCTCCTCTTTTTTTATTTTATATGGAAGCGTAATTGAAAATATTGCTCCTTTATCGATATCACTCTCCACGGATAGAACGCCCCCAATTTCCCGGACAAAATTGGAAGTCAGGGAGAGGCCAAGCCCGGTCCCACCTTTTTTGATTGTTGTGGAAAAAAATGGCTCGAAGATACGTTCCAGATCCTCTTTGGGAATGCCGCATCCGTCGTCAGCAACGGTAACCAGAACGGAATCCGTATTTTTAGGCATTACCCGGATATCTAAATGCCCGCCATCCTCCATGGCTGAGCAGGCGTTGTTGAACAGGTTCAGAAATATTTCCTGGAGTTTTATACGATCACTTTCAATCGCAGGAACCCCTTCCGGATCATTGATGGAGATGGTAATTCCCCTGTATTCCGCCTCCTTTACCATAAAACACAGCACTTCCTCTATCAGTTCTTTCAGGTTAACCATCTGAATGCTGATCTCTAAATTTCGTGAAAAACTCAGAAGTCTTTTGGTGATGGTCCCGGCCCTTTTGACGGATGACAGAATGGCATTTACAAGGGCTGCAAGTCTTTCGTCCCCCTTATATTCTTTTTTGAAGGTAATAAAATCCTTGATCAACCCCGCTTTCTCGTTGATGATGGCAAGAGGGTTGTTTACTTCGTGTGCCACGCCGGCAGCCAGCCGGCCGATAGATGCCATCTTATTCGTATATTCCACCTGGTGCAGGGTGAGGATTCGAGTCTGGTCCGCCACATAGATCTTGTTTATCAGGTACGTAACCATTCCAATTACCACGCTGAGAATAACGATAATGCTTACAACCAGGAAAGTGATCAATTCCAGTCGGATCTTATACCAGGGTTCCATGAGAGCCCTGTTCTGTGCCACTATGATCAGGATAAACGGTGTCCCCGTAATATATCGATAGCCGATAATCAGTTGTTTTCCCCTGGAATCAACCCCATAAAACACGCGGGTATTGGAAGCATATTCCGGAACGGGAAAGGCAATTTTTTCAAGTACATTGCCATGTGAAACAGATGGTGTTTGAAGAATTCCCTGCCGGTCAACCATAAAAGCATCCCCGCCCCTTCCTATTTCCAGATCAAACAATAGATTGTCCAGTTTTTTTGTGTCCAGCGCAGCCCGCAGTACATAGGAAAAACCATTGGGCAGATCACGCTGAACTGCAATAATCCGGTGAGGAACATGCCTGAATCCCAGAAATACTTCACTTAGATACACCCCGCCGGTCAGGACCTCTTTGTACCAGACCTGTCTGCTGTAATCTTTCCCCACAAGTTGATATGGCCCGGCATAGGCACTCTGAGTGCCGGATGGATCGATAACACCGATGTCGATGAATCCTCCAAAGCTTTTTTTTAAATTTGCAAGGAGTTTTTCCAGCGTCTCCTGATCGTTCAGGGTCTCAAACGTTTTTTCTATGGCAATAAAATCAAGCGCTGCCATTCGTTCTACAAGAAAAGAAGAGATGGTCCGCTGCGTGTTGGAAACAAGACGGGCCGTACGCAAAAGATTTTCAGATTCAATGGATTTTTTGTTCACCTGATAGTCAACCACAGCCAGAAAAATGAGCGGGACAAGTGTCACCCCGGCCGTAAGGCATATGGCCAGTTTCCACATTCGCCGGAAATTAAACAACTGCTTATGAGGGCCGGCTGCAGCATCCCTGTAATCCCAGAATTTCGGTTTCACCCTTTTCATTTTATCAATCACGCGATCCTTTCAAGTCCTTGATTGACCGCACTTTTGCATTGGCCTTTTTCAGGGTTTCGCTGAGCACATCGATGTCGACCGGTTTTTGGAGATATGCAAAGGCGCCAAGTTCCATACACACCTTCCTGTCAGCATCTGACCCGTGGCCGGTAAGGATAATCACCTCGATCTCCGGCCTGGTTTTTTTGACCTTTTTTAAAACTTCAAATCCGTCAATACCCGGCATTTTAAGATCCAGGATCATGACTTCCGGTTCATCCTCATTGACCAGTTCAAGCGCGGATTTGCCGTCATACGCTACGGCAGAGCCCATATCCCGCAGTTGAAGCCGTTCGGACAGGGTCTGTACAAATTCGCGTTCATCATCCACCAGAAGTACTTTTGAAGGCGTATTAAAATCATATTTTCGATAAATATCCGTCTGATAAAAGCCTTTCCCAACGCGTGTCTCAACAGACTTCACGCCATCCACCCGGTTCGCAATCGATTTGAGTTCCTTTTCAAGACGGCCAAGCATCAGGACATTTGTATTGATTGTAATGGTTACCGAGTCATCCCTTGCACTGATATCCGCCACATGCCCTTCTTTGGCAAGTTCGGTTTCAACTTTTGCCGCCAGAACAAAGTCGGATATTGCCCTTTTGGAGTATTCGGTGGGCACTATCACCTCTTTGGCTATGTTTTTTTCAATAATTTTTCCGACCTGAGCAGGGTCTACTTTATCTGTCGGAATTACGATATCATACAGGGCAGCATCCCATGGACCGCGTTTGTCATGCAGCTTGTGTGCCCATTCAGAACAGTCCATGTCCAGTTTAGAGATTGCAGAAACAGCCTCTTTTTTAGAAAATTTCTTTTCTTTTACCGCCCGGGCGATTCGGAATTTCATATCCGCAATAAGACAGACGTGCAGCACATGGGTGATGTTTCTGGGAATGAGAAGACCGCAAAATCCTGAAAAAAGCAAATTGTCCTCTGCCAGCATTTGGGCAAGCGTGAGTCGGAGATGAGCCATGGCCAGCTCTTTTTCATGAGTGAATTTATTAAATACCGACGTTTTTGCGAGAAAAGCGCGTTTCATTTTCGTCTCGGCAATACCCGAGGCCCTGCAGGCTCTGACCACAATATCGTCATCCTGAAGGAGTCGGTATCCACTGCGGGTGAGAACTTCGCGAATGACATCGCTTTCATTGCAGAAGCTGCCGTTGAAGATCGTTATAGCAGACATTACATTCTCCTTTTGCTGGTATATTTTGGCAGATATTTACATATTTGCAATCGCATTGCAAACCGTTATAAGCGGACAGTTATCCTCATCGCCATCCCTGTGAGTTTCGTGGTGTACGGCAGAGATGGCCTTTTCCATGGTCGAATGAATATGATTTTCACCAATTCGTTCAAAAAGATGGGTACGCTTGAGCACAGCCATTACCGACTCGTTTATTCCGGAAAAAGATATCCCGATTCCACCGCTGCGTAGCCTGTCTATGAGCAGCGATAAGGCCTCTTCACCGGAGGCATCGATATCATTGATGCCGTTGGCGGCTATAATGATATGTTTCAAATTTTTTCGGGCCTGTATCCTGTTGTCGATTTCGTCTTCGAGAAAACTGGCATTGGCAAAGAAAAGAGGGCCTTCAAAACGGACCAGATCAATGTATTTGCATTCCATCAAGCCGTAGGCATCAATCTCCCGCAGTGCTTCATCTTCATGCCGTGAAAGCGATGAAACCCTTGGCCGCATGCTTTTATAAAGGAACACAATAAGCGACAGAGTAACGCCGATATATATACCTTTTTCAAGGTGAGGGGCCAGAACGAGAGTTGCAATGAAGGTAATAATTGAAATAACGCCGTCATACCATTGGGCTCGCCAGGCATGAATAAATCCGTTGACATTGATAAGACCGATAACCGCCATCATGATAATGGCGGCAAGGACTGCCTGCGGCAGATGGTAAAGCAGTGGTGTAAAAAAAAGAAGAGCCAGGATGACCACAAGGCTTGTGATTACGCTGGAAAGGCCGGATACCGCTCCGGATTGAAGGTTGACTGCGCTTCTGGAAAAAGAACCGGAAACCGGATAACTTTTTCCAATGGATCCGATGATATTGGCCAGCCCCTGGCCGATAAGCTCCTGATTCGGGTCAAGCCTCTGTCCGGTTTTGGCCGCCATGGCTTTGGCAATAGCAATCGCTTCCATAAACCCTAAAAGAGATATAATTATTGCGAAGGGAAATAGCTGTAATAATTTAATGAAATTAATTTTGGGCAATCTCAACTCCGGCAGACCTTTGGGTATGACACCGACAACCGCACCGCCGCCGGTCAGGATGAGATTGCTTTCTGCAAGATGCTTGTTACCGATCTTGATTCTCCATACACGACCGTCTGCTTTGGCCCCTCCAGGCACGGAATCGTCAGGATAAAAAACGGGCTGACCATCATTTCCCTCAACCCGGGATAGCCCGATATTGCGCAAGCGCTCTCTCAATTGTATGGAATTCTGTTTCTGAAAATCAATATGGGTACCGGCAACTGTGATTTCATACTCGATCTGCAACCTGTCCAGAGAGGGGGTATGGGAATTATGGGAGGCATGATTTTTCAGTTTATCGAGCGCTTGCCTGCGTTCTGTTCGCTGTTCATTCAGCGTACCGATCTCTTTTATCGTTTGATTAAATTCTCTGATGGTCTTCTGTATCACCGGCGATGGAATACCGGCAATATTGATTTTTTCATTATGTTCAAATCCGATTGCCCAGGATATGAGCGTGGTTACCACCACAGCGACCAGAACGTTTGGAATTCGTGGATTAATTTTTTTTAATAAATACATGATAATGATTGAAAAGATCCCCATGAGAAATGTCGGCCAGTGTGTATAAAAAAAAGTCGCCTGAAGAACATATAGGATGGTTTGATAATGATGGGGCGCTTTGTCAACATAAACTCCAAACAATTTTGAAAGCTGGGATGTGGCAATGATGATGGCGGCCGCATTGGTAAATCCGTTGACAACCGGATGAGAGAGAAAATTGACGATAAGCCCCAGGCGAAATACACCTACCAATAGTTGAAAAATTCCTACGGTTAAGGCAAGAAGCACCGCATACGCAATGAAGGCTTCGCTGCCGGCGGTGGCCAGCGGCTCCAGTGACGCTGCGGTCATGAGTGATACGACGGCCACAGGCCCTGTGGACAGTTGCCGGCTTGAGCCAAACAGCGCTGCAATCATCGGTGGCAGAAATGAGGCATACAGACCGTAATATGCCGGTAGCCCCGCCAGTTGTGCATAAGCCATTGATTGTGGGATCAGCACAAGGGCAACCGTCAAACCGGATATGAAATCGATTTTAAAATTTGAAAAACCATATTTTTTAAACCATAAAATAAACGGAAAAAAACGCGATAGTATCTTCAAAAATATTCCCTCCATTACGGTTTGATTGCCAGCATTCTGCGGCATGAATCCAGGATTTCGTTAAAAAGTGTATTGGCATTATACAGGTTGTATGTTTTAAACCGCGCAACACCATCCACCATGGAAAAAATAATCAGCGCTGTTTTGCGAGGCGACAATGGGGCCATGGAACCATCTTGAATACCGAGTTGGATGGCGGTTTCAAATATGTCTACAAGGCAGTCAAAAATAGATTCCAGATGTCTCTGACATTCAGAGTTTTTTTCGGCGAGCTTATATGGGAAATGGCAATGCAGCAAAAGGAATTGATGTTCCAGTTTTCCGACCAGATAAAGATAAAACGATACTGCATTTTCCATCATATCCATACCATTGCTAAAATTTTTATTCCCCAGGTAATTTTCAAACTCTCGGGTAATATCTTTTTTTGTCCTCTCAAGAACGGCCAGCAGAAGCGTTTCCTTGTTTTTAAAATGATAAAAAACAGTTCCCTCGGCAACGTTTGATAGATTTGAAATTTCCGCCATGGAAGTTTCTCCGTATCCTTTTTTTGAAAATAGGGTGATCGCGGTTTTAAGGATAGCCTCTTTTCTGGTCATAAATACGCCTTATATAAAAACTGAGCATTTAATTAATAAAACTGAGGATATAATCAGTTAATAGATAAGTCAAGAAAATTTTTACACGAATTGAATCCGAAAGTAGGCTGTCGGTTGGAATGTTAAAGTACAGTATTTTAAAGAAAAGCTTTACACCTACATGTCCTTTCCGCCATAATGATTATCATAAACGGTTCATATCCCCCTATATGGACATGCGTTTTGAAATCCAAATTAATCAAAGATAATGAGGTCTGGATAAGTTAAAAGGCAGAGGATAGGTAATCATGCTCAATTTAATTATGGCGGTTTTGCTGGTTTTGTTCTCGATTAACGGCGTTGCCTCAGCTCCGAAAGATGATATTTTTGAGATAGAAACTGAGGGCAGTTATCGAATGGATGCCGGCTCCTCAATTGATTCGGCAAAAAAAATAGCACTTTTTATCGCTAAAAGAAAGGCGATAGAACTGGCTGGAAAATACCTGTCGCGCAAAAAATTTATTGAGGTTTACGAATGGGATAAGGATGAAATATACAGCCTTGCAGCCAGGGAGCTCCAGGCAGAAATATTAGAGGAAAAGCGGGAAATAGTTGAGAAGTTATCGATATATCGACTTCGAATCAGAGTCCGGATCCATATCTCCGATTTCATCAAAGCAGAGATGGAGAACACCAAACAGGAAAAAAAAGAGGCAAAAGAGTCTTATCGAGAAGAAATGGAGCAGTATATTTCTACAGAAATTGATCCTGGAAGAGACATCGCCAAGGCATACCGGCTGCTGCGAGAAGAGAGATGGCGAATTGCGATAATTTATTTGAACCACCTGGAAAAAAAATACCCGAACTGGGACAGTGTTTATTTGGCCAAAGCAATAACTTATTATATCTTGCACGAGCCGGTGTTTATGAAAAAGGCCCTGAACGAGGCCTGTCGTATAGGTAGTCAAATGGCGTGTGAGGATTTAAAGAATTTAAAAAGAGTGCACGAACACGATTTTGGCCTTTCAATAATTGAATAAACTCAATCCAACGAAAATCAATGCCGCTGATTACAACTAATGTCATCACACTCCTGCAGGGCCGGCTTGAATCCCGCCTGGCCATCTGGCCTGGTGACCAACGCCAAAGACTTTGACGCCCACTGCATTTCTCTGAAAGATTTTTCAGTAGAAAATTTTAATTTCAACGTTCCGTGAACGGGTACTTCAAAAGTAAGGCCGGAGACCGTTCGTTTTGGCACATGGAGCTACTGAATCCGCCCATAATTCTTGAAAGTAATGGAATATATAACCGCTTGACAAATAACATAAAATAAATGATAGTTTGCTGTAATTTTGTCTATGGTATCCGAAATTTAACGTCTGAATGAACGGGTATACCCTTGCGCACAATGACATTGTTAATGATGATAATCAGAACGATCACTTTGATTTTATAGAGGGGGAAAATTTTTATGGGTACAACAAAAATAAAAGAATTCAAAGTAAAAGATTTAATGGTTCCACTCTCCGAATATGCCACGGTTTCGACAGAAGCAACTCTTTTGGAAGTGGTGGCGGCATTGAAAAAAGCCCAGGATGAATATGACAAAGATAAATACCGACACCGGGCTGTTTTAATATACGACGAGAAGAACAAGATCGTCGGCAAGGTTAGTCAGCACGATATTCTGTGGGCTCTGGAGCCTAAATATGAACAGATGGGTTCTGTGGGCATGCGTCGTTTCGGCTTTACCCCAAAGTTCCTGCAAACAATGTTCGATCAGTTTAGCCTGTGGGATGCCGCGTTGGAAGATATCTGTAAAAAAGCCTCATCACTGAAGGTTAAAAGCTTTATGTATACCCCGGGCGAGGGTGAATATGTAGATGAAAATGCCAGTTTCAGTCAGGCGATTCATCAACTTGTTATGGGCCACCACCAGAGTATGCTTGTAACGCGGCAAAACAAAATTGTAGGCGTTTTAAAACTCACGGAAGTCTATCGTGAGATTCGGCAGGTGATTTTAGGGGGCTGTATGTAAAAAGTTGGGTATATAAATTATTCCAGCATGATCGCCTTTTGAAGTTGAACATTTAGAGATAAACTTCGAGCTCGCTAACCCGGATTCGCGCTGCCGTATTGCACTGATCATCAATATGTGGAATATCCGGCAGCCGGCGTGTTTTGAACGCGAACAGGCTCACCGCATATAATAAGAAAATGAATTTAATGGAGGCAGCAGGATATGACGTCGGATGTTATGAATGAAGAATTCCAATGGAAACGATATCTGTTTATGGCTTTGGGCATTATTTTATTTGCATCTGTTTATTATTCGCCGCCATGGGCCGATGCCATCGATCCTGCGGGAGAGCATTTTGCTTTGAGCAGGGAGGCTAAAGGCGCAATCGCGGTTTTTCTGCTGGCCGGAACCTGGTGGGTGTTTGAAGTTGTGCCCATCGGCGTGACCAGCCTGGCAATCGGTGTGCTCCAGGCCCTGTTTCTGATCCGTCCGGCAAGGGCGGCATTTACCGATTTTATGGTGCCGGCGGTTATGTTCATATACGCCTCGATCATGATCGGACTGGTTTTTACCAAAACCGGTTTGACCAAAAGGCTGGCTTATAAGATGCTTGTGATTGTGGGGGAACGCACGAGCATGATTTACCTGGGCTGTTTTGTTGTGACTGCTGCCCTGACCCATATTATGGCCCATACTGCCGTGGCCGCAACCATCTACCCGCTGCTGTTATCGATTTATGCGCTTTACGGAGAAGGTGACAAACCGACCCGGTTCGGCAAGGGGCTGTTTATCGGTATGGCGTATGTGGCCGGAGCCGGAAGCATTGTAACCCTTCTGGGTGCGGCCCGGGGTGCTGTGGCCCTTGGCTTTTACAATGATATTCTCGGAGAAGGGATTCGACAGGGTCTACACCAGGAGATCAGCTTTTTCAGACTGACCTATTATATGGCCCCCATCGGCTGGCTGATGACGTTCCTGCTGTGGGGATATTTTATGATTTTCTTTAAACCGGAAAAGAAGGTGATTCCCGGTTTAAGGGCAAAGGCACGCCAGCTTAGTAAAGAACTGGGACCGATGACACGCAATGAAATATTAGCGGCGGTCATTGTTTTCGGCAGTATCCTGGTCATGTCTCTCCGGTCTTTCATTCCCGCTCTGAAACCCATTGATAAAACCGCCATTATTCTCATCTCGACAATTCTTTTTTTCATTACCCGCATAATGGATGTCGACGATCTCGAATCCATACCCTGGAATATTATTCTCCTTTTTGCCGGTGCCATGAGTATTGGTAATTGTCTGTGGGAGACCGGGGCCGCAAAATGGATGGCTGTAAACTGGCTGGTCATGTTCCAGGAAGCGCCGGGGTTTGTATTCATCCTGGGGATCACGTTTTTTGTCATGATGATGACCAATTTTATCATGAATGTTGCGGCTATCGCCATCTCCCTCCCGGTGGCACTGGTCATTGCTCCTTATCTGGGCGTGGCGGCCGAGGTAATTCTTTTTTCATCACTGGTTGCGGCCGGAATGCCTTTTTTGCTTCTGGTGGGAGCGGCTCCCAATGCCATTGCCTATGATTCAAAGATGTTTTCAACCGGAGAATTTTTTTTATATGGGATTCCCGCCAGTATTATGCTTATGATTGTAGTGGCATTTGCCGTGCTGGTTCTGTGGCCTTTGATGGGGATGCCGATTACCGTATCCACACCCATTGGATAAATGCAGGGGCAGGTCTCTGTGCCTGCGCTGAACCGATAACCGCCAACCGTGAACGATTACAATTTATGATTCGGAATATGCTGTATCCTGTAAGTCTGCGAAGTCGTTTATATGCGATACTGACATCGCTGGTTTTGCTCACCATGATAGGCGGTCTGGTAATGGTTTGGTATACTTACCGTATCGACAGGCTGTTGAATACCATTATTGATCGAAACATGGCGGCCTATCAGGCGGCGGAAGCCCTTGAAACGGCCCTGGTGAACCAGAAAGGGTTTGTCAGTTATTATTTCCTGGATGGTGATCCGGACTGGATCAGGCAGTTGGGGGAGTACCGGCAGATTTTCAGTCAGAGTCTTGAGACCTCCCGCAGGCTGGCTGAAAATAGAAGCCAAAGGGCGGTGATTAAAAAAATAGAAACTGAATATAGTAAATATATCATCCGTAAAGACCAGGTCATTGTCTGCTACAAGGCCGGCAAGCGTGATCTGGGGGCCAAATTTCATCAGGCGGTTCGCAAGCAGTTTTTCATTATTCTAGAATTGTGCAAGCAATACAAGCAGGTTCATGTACGACAGATCGTTGCAGCGCGTGAAAAAAGCAGCATTCAAGCTGCGAAACTTAGGGCCATTGCCTGGCTGGCCATGCTGCTTGAATTTATGCTTGGCGGCATTTTAATATTTATTCTTGTTTTTCGTATCCTGGGTCCGCTCCAAAAATTGGCAAGGGAAGCTGACCGTGAAAGGGCGCCTGAAAAATCAGCCGATGAGATCAACGCTCTCAGCCGCAGTGTCAGAGAATTGATTGAAAATGTGGACAGCACACAGGACGAACTTGAAAAAAGTCGTGAGCACCTGCTGCAGGCCGAAAAGCTGGCTCTGGTGGGAAAACTGGCGGCCGGCATGGCCCACAGTATTCGCAATCCCTTTACTTCGGTAAAGATGCGTCTTTTTTCCTTAAGTCGGACACTCAAACTGAATGTGACCCAAAAGGAAGATTTTGACGTCATCTCCGAAGAGATCCGGCATGTGGACACCATTGTCCAGAATTTTCTGGAATTTTCCCGGCCGCCAAAACTGCAGATACAGCCCGTAAGCCCTTCCACGGTAGTGGATGCGGCCCTTCAACTCCTGAAACACCGTTTAAAATCCTATGATGTCAGTGTTCAGGTCGTTCGCAAAAAAATGTTGCCGGAAATTCAGGGTGATCCTGAGCAGTTAAAGGAAGTGCTGGTCAACTTGGTGGTCAATGCCTGCGAAGCCATGACCAATGGCGGCAAAATCATCATCCATGAAGAGGAGAGATTTGTTCAACCGCTAAGCCGGTTGGCGGTTATCCGTGTGATCGATGACGGGCCGGGAATATCCGAATCAATCAGGGATAAGGTGCTGCAGCCGTTTTTCACTACCCGGGAAGATGGTACCGGCCTGGGGCTCTCCATTGCCAGCCGTATCATTGAAGAACACGGGGGATGGATGGATGTTATTTCCGAAAACGGCCGGGGGGCAACGTTTATCATTACCCTGCCGGTGAAGGAGGCTGATTTTGAACACCATTCTGATCATCGACGATGACGATCAGCTCCGCAAAAGTTTTGATAAATTGCTGAAGGAGGAGGCGTACCAGGTAAAAAGCGCCCCATCCGGTGAGGCCGGTCTGGAGCTGGTCAGGCATGAACTGCCTGATCTGGTTATCCTTGATATGCGTTTGCCCGGCATGAACGGGCTGGAGACATTCAAGGCTATCCATACCATCGAACCCAAACTCCCCGTGATTATCATGACGGCCTTCGGCACCACTGAAACCGCCATTGAGGCAACCAAGATGGGCGCCTTTGACTATGTCCTGAAACCGTTTGATATCCCGGATATGCTGGGGATCATCGAACAGGCCCTGGCGGCCGGGAAATTTATGCGTACACCGGTTAATATGAACGGTATCCCCGATGATACGACCAAAGATGCTATTATCGGCCGCAGTCCATTCATGCAGGATGTATACAAAGCCATCGGCAGGGTTGCTCCGACGGATGCCACGGTGCTGATTCGTGGAGAGTCCGGCACAGGAAAGGAACTTGTGGCCAGAGCCATCTACCAACACAGCCTCAGGCATGATAAACCTTTTCTGGTAATTAACTGTGTTGCAATTCCGGAAACTTTGCTGGAAAGCGAATTGTTTGGATATGAAAAGGGGGCTTTTACCGGTGCGGTTCGCCGACGGGTGGGTAAAATCGAACAGGCTGACGGTGGTACTGTTTTTTTGGATGAAATCGGCGACATGCCTTTTTCGATCCAGGCCAAAATACTGAGGCTGCTGCAGGAGAGAAGTATCGAACGGCTCGGAGGGCGGGAGACAATCCCCGTGGATGTCCGCATTATTGCTGCGACCAACCGGGACCTGGAAACGGCGCTCACGGACGGACGCTTCCGGGAAGATCTCTATTACCGGCTGAAGGTCGTTACAATTCGGCTGCCGGCGCTTTGTAAAAGAATCAGTGATATACCTCTTTTGACGGATTATTTTATGCGCCGCTTTGCATTTGATACCTGTGTCGACAACCCCGGCATCAATTCAAAGGCGAGGCGGCTTCTGGATAACTACAACTGGCCCGGAAATGTTCGCGAACTGGCCAATACAATCCAGAAAATACTGATTTTTAATCGCGGTACGCCTGTTTCTCCCCGGGATATTACTTCCGCCCTGAGCGGAAAAAGCATTCACCAGGCGAAAGAGTCCGAAAATCGAGACCAGGCTATTCAGAGCTGGGTGCGTCAGGCCCTGACCGATGAAGACAACCCGGGTCTGTTTGATTCATGTCTGGATCGATTCGTCAGTATATTGATCAGCGAGGCCCTTAATCTGACCGACGGAAATCGTTCCAAAGCCGCAAAGCTGCTTGGAATTTCACGGCCCACCCTGCATGCGAAGATCGATAAGTACAATTTGAAATTAAAAACTTCCGTCAGCGATAACTGACCTCGTTGCCCAACGGTGGACGGATATAACCATTCCCGGGCAGACACCTGCTTCCCGTTCCGGTCGGTCTTTACAGTCTGTAAAATAAATCGACAGATAATTCTCCCCAATAATGAATGCCGGATATATAAGCTGTAGAAACACTCATGGCGATCGCAAGGGATCATGCCGAAATAATGTGTTGTTGTATTCCGTGCGGTTTCATTCTGTTTCCGTTTCCCCGCCCGTAAAATTCTTGGAACCACATGTTATTACTGAAATATTACAATTCAAGGCCGGATCGGTTCGTTTCGAAACCGCGGGGTGTGAAAAGCCCGCCTGCCTTCATGCAAAATGGATTAAAAATTTCATGAATCACAAATATTAGGGCCATGGGAAATCTGGCATATGGGTTGCAAAGATTTATTCTAATAAACAGCTATATCGATTTTTGCGTTACACTCCCTGGTCGATGGAAAAATCATGTCCGATCGCCAAAACAATGCCAAAGTTGTACGATTCTTTTTGAAAAAGGTTTGCCTTGGGCCGGATGTGCAGGAGATAGATTCCAGGCGAGGGGCAAAATTTCATTCAGTTACTCAGGGGGATTTTGATGATGTCGTCGGTGGTAAAGAGGATGGCTAGGTGAAAGAGGCATTTACCATATTGATTGCAGATAAAAACCCGCATGTCCGGGAGTTTCTCAAGCGAGAAATGGTGGCTGAGGGCTATGACATCAGGATTGCCGAAAAAGGCCGGCAGGTTCTTGAGATGATATACAGGAAAGGGCCCCTTGATCTCCTGCTGCTTGATCCTGACCTGGTGGATATGGATGGTGTGGATTTGTTGAAAAAACTTCAGGATCGAATTCCGACATTACCGGTTATTGTCCATGCTTTTTTGGATGACTACGACAAAATCAGGATGGATTTGATCGAGGTGGTTTTTGTAGAGAAAAGGGGGAACAGCATCGAGCATTTGAAGCCGGTGGTCAAGAGGATGCTGGAGCGGTATTTTCCCGGGAGGAGTGCTGATGCTTCTTTCAAAAAAGTGTAAGCCGCTAAATGAAGGATGCCAAATATTCCGGGTTTTCGTCGGCAGTTTTGACTGCACGGAGTGTTTTGGAAAAAAATAGTTGATGAATATTGATTTCTATAATATTTATGGCTTTTACTACCTTATGCAACTATTTCAGATTTGATTACATCTTCCTTTTGATGTTT
>Ga0075121_1000098_pt1 | contig 56126 bp, 48 predicted proteins | sample AntAceMetag02UKG_FD_69793 | JGI IMG/M metagenome (GOLD analysis project Ga0075121, IMG submission 69793) | Saline lake microbial communities from Ace Lake, Antarctica - Antarctic Ace Lake Metagenome 02UKG | ecosystem: Environmental > Aquatic > Non-marine Saline and Alkaline > Saline | place... | reverse complement strand
ATCTGAAAGCGCCTCTTTAAACGCGACGGCCTTGGCTGCAATCACATGCATCAGGGGGCCTCCCTGGATACCGGGGAAAATTGCACTGTTCAGCTTCTGACCCATGTCCGAGCCGGCAAGGATCAGCCCTCCCCGGGGGCCCCTTAAGGTCTTGTGGGTGGTGGAGGTCACAATCTCTGCAACCGGCACCGGCGAAGGATGCAGGCCCACGGCCACAAGACCAGCGATGTGGGCCATGTCCACCATGAGCAGCGCCCCTGTGGATTGGGCAATTTCAGCAAAAACATCAAATTTTATGATGCGGGGATAGGCGCTGGCCCCGGCAATGATGAGTTTGGGCCGATGCTCACGGGCAAGTCTGGCGACCTCCTGGTAATCGATGGTACCGGTCTCTTTGCCCACACCATAATGGACAAAATGGTAGAGTCTGCCGGAAAAGTTCACCGGACTGCCATGGGTCAAATGGCCGCCATGGGAAAGGTTCATCCCCAAAACCGTGTCACCGGGTTTCAGTACGCTCATAAGGGCAGCCATATTGGCCTGGGACCCCGAATGGGGCTGGACATTGACATAGGCGGCGTTGAAAAGTTTCTTTGCCCGTTCAATGGCAAGACTCTCGGCAGCATCAACAAACTCACATCCGCCATAATACCGTTTTGCAGGATATCCCTCAGCATATTTGTTGGTCAACACGCTTCCCTGGGCGTCCATGACCGCCTGGCTGACACTGTTTTCAGAGGCGATAAGTTCCAGGCCGTTTTCCTGGCGCTGCAACTCCTGTTCTATGATTTTGGCGATTTCAGGATCCGTGTTTGAAATGTGGGGTGAAATCATACTCTGTTTTCTCTTTTTGCCCTGGTGGTGGGCTGATTGCTTTCCTGATGCCATGGCCGGAAATTTATAAATTGAAAATTGTCTCCCTGTCCCCCCTTAAGCCAAGGGGAGGAAACAACTAAAAGCGCCCTTTTTTAATAAAGGGGATCAGGGAGATTTTGTAGTAGATGCATCCGCAAAAACTGAATTAGGATTTAAACCACCAGCGTTCAGGTCCTCTGGCATCGTCCAAATCCAGGCCCGCACCAAAATTTTCATACCCGATTTTTTTACTTGCAACCACAACGATATCGGAAAACATGGGTACGACGGTTGCGCCCTGGTCCCTGACAATTTTTTGTAATTCATAATACATTCCAGCACGTTTTTTTTCATCCAGTTCAGCACGTGCCTCTATAAGCACCTTGTTAAAGCGCTCATTCTTCCAGAAGGTTTCATTCCAGTTGGCATCCCCCGCATAACAAGTGGTAAACATCAAATCTGCAGTGGGACGGGCGCTCCAATAACTCATGCACCAGGGCTTTTTCATCCAGACATTACTCCAATATCCATCACTGGGCTCTTTTACCACCTGAATCTTTATCCCGGCTTTAGCAGCACTTTGCTGGTAAAGAAGCGCTGAATCGACTGCTCCGGCAAAGGCTGAATCGGCTGTATAAAGCTTGAAGGTGTGATCCAGCATCCCGGCTTTTTTCATATGGTATTTGGCTTTATCCGGATCGTAAGTTCTTTGTGGTAACCCGGCAGCATGGTATTTTACGCTGGAACCGATCGGATGGTCATTCCCCACTGAACCATATCCCATTAATACCTTTTTTACCTGCTCTTCACGGTCAAGTGCATATTTTAATCCCAATCGTACATCGTTGTTGTCATAGGGGGGGGTGTTAAACAGCATAGGAATAGTGCTGTGGCTCCCACTTGTTTTGTTTATGACCTGAATGCCTTTAACTTTTTTAAATAAATGCAGCGTCTTAAGATCAGGACGGTCCATAACATCTATCTGTCCCGCCCTCAGTGCGTTTGTCCTGGCATTCGTGTCTACGATACTAAGCATTTGCACTTCGTCAAAGTGTGCCCGGCCATTTTTCCAGTAATTGGGATTTTTTATGGTCAGCGAATCCACACCCGGCTCCCAGGACTTAAGGATATATCCGCCTGTGCCGATGCCTTTTTCAAATTCAGGCCCCTTGGTGCCGTCAGAAAAGATAGTCAAATGGTAGTCCGCCAGAATGGCGGGAAAATCTGCGTTGCCGCTTTTCAAAGTAAATACCACGGCGTGCTTTCCATCAGCCCTGATATCTTCAATTGGGTCAAGAAGTCCCTTGGCACCTGACTTTGAATTTTCAGCACGATGATAATTCATTGTATAAACGACATCATTGGCATCCAAAGTCTTTCCATTATGAAATTCAACACCCTGACGGATTTTAAAGGTCCACTTGACGGCATCTGGTGATGGCTCCCAGCTTTCAGCCAGCTCGGGAATTGCGTTGGAGTTGTGATCTATCTCAACCAGACAGTTACGCAGTTGAAAGTTAAGAACCTGGTTATATTGCGAAGTCAGCTTTCCCGGGTCTAAGGAGTCGGTTGTGGACCCTCCCGTACAGGCCATACGCAGGCGGCCGCCTTTTTTCGGTGTTGCGGCATGCACAGGAGTCGTTAAAACTGCCGGGGAAATTGCAGCAGCCAGGCCTAAAGCAGACACCCGGACCATAAATTCACGACGGTTGATCTTCCCATAGGTTAACATTTTTTCAAGTTTTTTTAATGTAGTCATTTTAATTTTCTCCTCTTTTTATTGTTAGTTGATATTTTGGATGTTTCGAATCCATGTATGACTTCCCTTCACAAAACCGTTAGCTCCTCAGATAATTTATCAGTTACAAACATATGCCCGGGACAATGGGAAATCATAAACGGTATTTTGCTAGTTAAGGCAATTGTCTGTGGCGTTATCCCGCATGCCCAGCTCATGATAATTTCATCCGGCCCTATGGGCTCAATATGCTCATGAAAAGAAAACATATCGGGGTGATATATGTCCTTTATGCCTATATCATTTGGATTCCCGATATAAACCGGTGGGCCATGGGCGGCCGGATTCCGAGATGTAATCTGGACGGCACGGACGGCATCGTGACTCGTCTTGAAAAGCCGTGTGGATACAACCAGGGGGCCGTGAAAGCTGCCGGCTGGAACGCATTCGATATTCGTGGTGTTATCCCCGACATAACGGTATTGAACATTTGCCGCCCTGAGGTTTGAATCAAAATTCGTGCCGCACCCCAGAAGGAATGCAACCAGATTCTCATCCCAGTATTTACTGATATCAAGGGGTTCATCAATAATTTCGCCGTTTTTAAAAACCCTGTACCTTGGCAGATCCGTTCGAAGATCCGCTTGCGGTGCTGCAAACCCGGGGTGATATTCTCCGGGCTCGGTAACGTCGAGTACCGGACAGGGATTTGGATTGCGATGGCAAAACAGGAGAAATTCAAAGGCAATAGATTTAGGAACGATTACCAGATTCGCTTGAGCGTACCCCCGACAAACATTTGTGTTTACATCGCGCCATTTCCCACGTCTGACAAGTTCCCGAAACTCGCCCGGCATCATGTCCGCTAATTTACTTTCGCTTAAATCCTGCGCGTTCATGTTCTTCATGTCCTCATGGTGAAAATATTTTTAATTCATCCCCCAAAATGGCCGAAGATAGAATCAAATCCGAAATGATCAAATGGACGTAACGTCAATCAGGTTGCAAACTTGAGACCGTATGTAGTCATTTCATCTTTCATTTGATAATAAAGCTCACGATATTCAGCTCCAGGCTCCAGGGTTTCAATATTGAATAGCTCCTGGAAACTTTTCCCAACAGGTGCATCCGGAATTTTCGATTCATATTTGCTCAGGAGATCTGTGACAATTTCATTGGCAATGTCCCGTTTCATCCCAAGTGTTGCGAGTGCTATCTCAACTGAAAACTTCGGATCCCATGGCGTCAGATGGTCGGTCTGGACATTTTTGGCAACGCCTACGGCCAGGATTCCACCACCGGACACACACGTTGCTATGGTTCTGGCGGCGTTTTCGTAGAAACACATCTCCGTACCCGGGCCTGAAGCTAAAATTCCGGAGGTAAGAAGAGGGAATTTGCTGTTTCGAGATATCGCCTGATTGCTTATACTGGTTGCCCACAGGGTATTTCTGGTTGTATTGGAAGAGAATTTAAAGTGGATGGGGAAAGTGAAATGGGTTGATCCGCGCTGCACCAGGATTCCTTGCAAATGATAAGCCACGTTAGCTACGGCAACTCCTTCAGGGCCGCCGCAATACCCTCCCAGTAATGGCCCGGATTCTGCTACGATATTACTTCCGGCATGCAATGCATAGGCAATTTCGTTTAATCGTTGAAAATCCATCTTCAGTTCGGACATTGACCCCACCATCAATCCGTCCGCCGGATTTAAACCAAATTGACTACCGGCAATCTTGGAAGCGTCGGTAGTTGATGTTGAAATGGCGTTCATGATCGGCATCCCCGCTCTTCCCGCTTTTCTCAAGGCTGCCTTGGAAACCTCTACTGTTCGTATGGCCCCTAAGATCTCTAAAGGTGTTTTTGCAATAATGGGCCTGCCGTTAATTCTTGTGATTGACGGTGTCGTAATAGAATCCCCGTAAGGCACCAGACCATAGCCTTCCACAATGGCGGACAACACCCGTTCATCTGTAACTGCCGCCCCTGCCGCCCCAATGAAAAACCAGGGCGCACGGCTGCTTTCGGGAGGGCGGGCGGTCAGTTTTTTAGCATCTTTACCTTTACCGAAGACGGGCTCCCCGGGAGCCTCGGCAAGGGCTTCAAAAATTTCCCTTTTTGTAAACCTGGCTACACGCAGGGTGTCCACACAGTAACTGCCTATTTTTTCATAGAACTCCAAGCCGGCGGCAAACACGTTATCCGCAAGCTGGTCATCTTGAGGGATCGGATTTTTCGGATCATATTTAACGCCGTATTTATTAACCGTATCTCTCAGTTTCTGATCAAAATCCAGATCGTAATCCATTTCAGCAACGTGCGGACCTTCCAGGAATCTATAAAAAACCTCATAAAAGCTAAGCATGCGTTCACCTCCTTGATTCGCGAAGCGTATTTCTATTTTGTAATATTAATTTTTTGTATCAACCAGTTTCAATGCCAATCGAACTGCTTCCTCAGCGGTCTCTGCATAACCGTCGGCGCCTATTTCATCCGACCATTCCTGGTTGACGGGGCCGCCACCCACCATAATAAGAAAATTATCGCGGATCTCTTTTTCTTTCAAAAAATCGATCACTTCTTTCTGGGCAGGCATGGTGGTCGTCAATAATGCCGACATTCCGATAATATCTGCTTTTAATTCCTCTGCCTTGCTCACAAATGTGGACAGAGAGACATCCTCACCAAGATTGTGCACCACAAACCCCCGTGTCTTTAACAACATGGCCAATATCTCTTTACCGATTTTGTGGACATCTCCTGTAACGGTTCCCAAAACGACAACGCCCACCTGGCTCTGATTTTCCCCAAGCTTCATAATCTCGGGCTCCAGCACCTTCATCCCGGCGTTGAAGGTGTTGCCGGCGCGTATCAGCTCCGGCAGGAAGCATTCGCCCAGGTTAAATTGATCGCCTATGACTGTCATCCCGGAAGAGAGCCCTTTTTCAATGCCGGCCAGGGGATTTATACCCTGATCAATCAGAGTTTTGGCTGCTTCGACAACCTTTGCATCATCCAGCTCTATAATTGCATTCTTTAAATCTGTAAATATTTTTTCTTCACTCATTGGGCCCCCGATCATGGTTTGATTTATATTTATTTTAGACAACCAACAAATCACGGGACGATTTGGTTAACGGTCGATAGCCGTCAGCAGTCACCATGATGGTATCTTCCAACTGAATTCCCCCCAAGCCCATTTCATAGTATGGCGTTTCCACATTCACCACCATTCTCTCTTCAAGAATGTCCTTGGATGTTGCGGTTAAAAATGGCGATTCATAAGGCTCAATACCGATGCCATGGCCGACATGATGCCTGCGATAGTGTGGAATACCCGCATCTCTGACACCTTGAACAGCCGTTTTGAATATTTCTGAAGCACGTACACCGGGCCGAACGATCTCTAATGCCTTTTCTATGCCGCTGCGAATGGCATGATGATAGGTGCGCTGTTTTTCATTCGCTTCTCCCAGAACAACTGTACGCGCACAATCCGAATTGTAATATTTGTAAACACAACCTACATCAAAACGGATGAGATCGCCATTTTTTACCGGATGCGGAGCAGGAATTACATTAGAGAGAGCTCCCCGCACACCAACCCCGACAGCGGGCCAGGACGGTAACGCACCCTCTTCTATAACCTTTTTAAAAAGGGTCTGCCATATTTCAAATTCGGTGGCTCCTTCTCGAATGGCCGTTAATGCATTTTTGATTCCCGATTCTATGATTTCGGAAGAGCGCTCCAATCTATTTACTTCAGTAAGCGTTTTAATGAGGCGTATTTCTCTCAAAATTTGATATCCCTGAATAAATTCAACTTTGGGAAAGTCTTTTTGAATCGCGTTGTATGCAGATGGCGTAATATTACCTTCGTCAATGGCGATCCGGCCCCTGGTTATGCCGATATCCGCCAGACATTCCGACAATGCCGTTACCGCATCCTTTTTGGGTTTTGATGAAGCCAGAAGCCTTTGATAGCGCTCTTCCGTGTCACTGAGCGTTGCCTCGGCAGGATGCTCCACATAAAATGTCCCAAAGGTCAGAAAATTGTCTGTCCAGCAATCTTCCTGGTCGGCCGCAAGATCCATATCTCCGACAGACGTAATGATAAAAGGATTTACATCCTGCTTTCGAGTAATGACGGCAAAATTTTGAGTCGCTTTTATTAAACGGTGGGTAAGACTCCAAAAATCAGTTAAATATGTTACATTTTCCGGCATTGTGGCGATGATCGCTTCAATGCCATATTTTTCCATTATATCGTAGGCTCGATCCTTATTGAGCAGCATACTCCCCTCCTTATTTTTTAAATAACCCTCATGGTCCGGCGGACACAACAGGGCATTAAAATGCTGAATATGGTAGCGCTTACGCGCTGTCGATTTTTATGTAATTGGCAAAATTCCTTATTCATCATTCTCTATTCTTAATTCATCATTTTCATATACCCTCATGCCCTATCGGGCAAAAAATCAAAGATTTTGACAAAACTCACATCTCGTGATTCTTCTGTAAATCATGTCGTAAAATGCTCGGAGACAAGATAGCGATATCTATTGTCGGCTAAAATTGTAACGATATTTTTTCCCGGGCCGAGTTCCTTTGCAATCTCCATACATACATGAACATTAGCACCGGCCGACATGCCGCAAAACAGCCCCTCTTCTTTGCACAATCGGTGGGCCATGGAGATGGCATCTTCATCTTTTACCAGAAATGCTTTTTCGACAAACCCTCTTTCCTCAATCTTGTTGACAAGCAAGCCGGCTACCCCGGGAACGCCGTATTTTTCCATATAGAATTTTATCTCCGGAGCCATTTGAAACAGTGACGAACTGGAAGGCTCGACGGCATAAATTTTCACATTGGGATTAGCTTCCAGTAATGCTTCACTAACGCCAAGTAATGTGCCTCCGGTTCCCACGGCACAAACAAAGGCGTCAACTTTTCCATCGGTTTGTTCAACAATTTCTTTGCCGGTTGTTTCCTTATGGGCCAAAGCATTATCGGGATTCATGGCCTGTCTCGCCCACCAGACATTCTCATTATTTTCTTCCAGTTCAAGCGCTTTAATCCGGGGGATGATCTCCACAACTCCCCCATGAACGCTTTTGCCCTGCAATTCATCGAGAATCTCTTTGCCCGGATCAACTTCGACTACTTCCGCCCCATAGGCTGAGATCATTTTCCGCTTATCTTCCGGGATCCATCCTTTCGGCATGTGCATCACTGATTTGTATCCTTTGGCTGCACATACAAAAGACAGTGCTGTTGCCGTATTCCCGGTGCTTGATTCCGTCACAACACCGCCTTTTTTCAGCTTGCCTTCTTTTTCAGCACTCTCAATCATTTTTAATGCCATTCGGTCTTTCATGCTCCCGCTTGGATTGAGAAACTCACATTTAACCATTATATTGGCGGATATGTCTTTTGTGATTCGATTAAGCCTGATCATTGGTGTATTGCCAATGCATTCTAAAATGCTGTCATAAACGTCCATTTAAGTCTCCTTTATTTGCAAAATGTATCGCGCATTAATGTTCTATATAGCTTACTCAGCAATTAATATGCCATTTTACCCAATTGGCACTTGTGTCATCTATGTGATGCCTGAAAAAACTGGATAGACAAATATATTTTTATTTTGCTTCAATTTGAACCGTAACATATTGTATTTTAATAAAATAAATTCATTAAACCGTACAGCGAGCAACAAATCGTTCAAGACTCCCAGCCACATGACTGACGGGACAAATCGAGATAAACGATCAAATTGTTGCAAAATTACAACGTGTTGCATTGTTGCAAATACTATTCGTTTTTTTTATCAAATCGATAAAACATGGGGCTGTTTGCAGATTAATTGTTGACGATAGATTATGTTGAGCGTACAGTTTGTTGCAAAATTACAACATAAATATCAATCCATACATATGGGAAGTTACAGAATATGAGCGAAACCAAGTTGATCAATAGAGATAATAACGGTTCAGTCCAAAAAAAACTTAAAGCAATTATGAATTTTGATAAAATCATTAATTCATCTTTGGACAGCCTTTGGATTGCGGATGAGAATGGAAAGATCCTTCAGGTGAATCAAATCGGACTTAAACTATATAACCTTTCACCAAATGATGTAATCAATAAAAATGTAGATGAACTTTTAGAAAAAGGTGTTTTTGATCGTTCAATCATCAAGGAAGTCATTCGAACTAAAAAATCTCATATGGTCATAAATAAGCTCAAAAATGGGAAACAATTGCTTAGGGTCGGCAATCCTATATTCAATAAAAACGGTGAATTATCACTTGTTATCATATATGAGAGAGATATGACGGAGTTATATCTCTTGAAATCGGATTTAGAAAAAAGCCATGCGATTAGCGAGGGATACCGGTCACAGTTGAAACAACTGACCACCCAGGATGGGCAGTGGTCTAAAGCGAACATTCGGAGCTCTATAATGTATCGGGTGATGGAAAAGGCGATCAGACTTTCTCAAGTCGATACGACCATTTTATTACAAGGGGAAGCCGGTGTCGGGAAAGGATATTTTGCAGATCTTATCCATAACACCTCGCCTCGAAAGGACAAACCGCTTATCCGTGTGGATGCAGGCGCTATCCCCGAACAGCTCATCGAATCGGAATTGTTCGGGTATGAGGGCGGGGCTTTCACCGGTGCCCTTAGAAGGGGGAAACCCGGATATATCGAAATAGCGGAAGAGGGCACATTATTTCTGGATGAAATTGCAGAAATCCCACTGCAAATTCAAGTGAAACTTCTAAGATTTTTAGAAAACAATCAGATCGTACGGATTGGCGATACAACAACAAAAACGATAAATACCCGTGTAATAGCCGCCACAAATAAAAGACTTGATAAAATGGTTGAAGAGGGCACATTTCGTAAAGATCTTTTTTTTAGGTTGAATGTTATTCCTCTGACAATTCCACCGCTCCGGGAAAGAGTTGATGATATACCACCTCTTATTTACTATTTTCTAAAAAAATTTAACCAGAAATATTCCACACAGAAAGCAATTTTTCCACAAGCACTTGAATGTCTTTGTTCTTATTCCTTTCCCGGTAATATCCGGGAACTTTCAAATCTTATCGAGCAACTCGTGGTTTTATTACCCAATGACAAAATTGATATCGAAGATATCCCTTCCCATATTCGGACAAGCTACAATAGCAGCAAAAATACCCTGCCGGCGCATGGATGGAATCTTCAAAAAACAGTAGCGGAAATTGAAAAAGATTTAATTGCTCGTGCTATTAAAAATTTTGGGAGCCAACGGAAAGCCGCAGAACCATTAGGCATCAATCACTCAACATTATCCAGAAAAATTAAAAAATACGGTATTTGAAATTTCTAATGTTTATGAAGGTGTCCAATGGGCTTTTAACGAAATCGATATCATTTTTATCACGCTCAACAATCACATAATAAATTCGATCCTGTAACTTCTGCTGATGAAAGCCGAAGCTGTGGTCAGAGGTGCGACCGCCAATCCATCTATTGATGTCTTGCTACCCGGTCCGTTGCCATCGGCGATAATGGCGGCTCCATATGAAGTTGTACGTTCGTTTTGCCTCTCCACCGTTGTCCTCGTATTTTCTTGGCCTGTGGCGCGACATCTGAGCCGTGTGGCAGATGAAGTCGTCCTGAGATTATCTACCGGAGGCGGGGAAGAAATGTCGGTAGGCGGAAGGGTAAAGTACGAGTGTGGTAGTTGTCAGGCAGACCCGAAACGAACCATGTGTAATGGGATTTCCTGCGCAAACCACGTTTGTAACTGTTTTGCCGGCCCTGTAATTATTTTTCTTGACTTATGCCTAAATATAACGACAATTCTTGCGTTGTCATCATTTTCCCGGAGTAGGCCATGGTTGCAAACGATCAGGATAGATCAACTGACAGACTCGCAGGGTATGCGGAAATTGCTTACGGGGCTGTCATCAGAATGTCGCAGAATAGCAACCTGTTGCAATATTGATCCACTTGATATTATATTTACTTCTTCGTGATGTTATGGAGATAGAACGCCTGGGTTCCTTCGCTCATGCTGCAAGTTACAGGAATCGCATGGATCGTTTGCAATAATTTTTTATCATAAGACGCCCTTTTTTAGATCTGCCATCATGTCTATTGCGGATCCGATCATAATAATTAACTTGCCCGGTTCCCTGCCCTGCGCACCATCAATACCATTAAAAGGGTTTGAATCGCCGACAGAACAACAAAATAGGCCATCCATCCCGGAACCCCCATAAACAACGGCCGAATGCTTTTCCATGCCCAGAAATCCATTGCCAGCACAAAAATTCCCGATAGCAGGTAAAAATAGGGATCAAAAAGCCATCCCGGCACCCTGAATGCCAGGTCACGCTCTTTCCAGAGCAGTGCCAGATGGGTGGCAAGATAGACAGTAAAAGTAACCAGCATCACCCATATCACCGGCAGGAACGGACCGGCGGACACCAGTTTAAAATAAAATACCAGCAGCACACCTTCGCCGATAAAAATTGAAAGAATAGCTGCCAGGGGAAACACTTTTTTTAAATAGAGCCCGAAAACAACGGTGGGGAAAAGTACCGCCAGCCCGGTAAAAGTCTGGGTGGCAATCTGCAAAATCGTTGCAGGCGGCTTCCAGGCCAGGGCCAGGCCCGCCAGGCTGAGAAAAATGACAAAAATTCGACCGGCGACACTGCCCTGGCTTTTGCTCCTGCCTGTCAGGGGAAGAATATCCCGGGTAAAAATTGAGCTTAACGTCAAAAGCTGTGAATCCATGGTGGACATGAGGGCTGCCAGACCGGCAGCCATAACAAGGGCCGCCATGAAGTCTCCGGAAATCAGAGTCAAAACCATGGGCAGAATCCGATCAGCCTGTTTTCCCGCAAGATCAGGAAAGGACAACCGCCCCAGAACCCCCACGGATATGGGCAGGATAAAAACAACCGTGCAGACCAGGGGATATAAAAACATGATTCGTGAAAGAATTTTTTCGCTTCTGGCTGAAAAAAACCGCTGGAACAACTGGGGAAACATGGGGTCGCACAAAAACCAGAGCAAAATAAAACTGAACCATATCCCGCAGGTAAATTTCCCCTGACCACCGGGCCTTGAAAAAAGTTCGGGAAATGATGCCAGTACTTTTTGATTGGCCGATATAAATCCGCCATGATAGCGGGCCACCATAATCAATGCCGCCAGCAGCAGAAAAAACATGAGCAATCCCTGAAACAGGTCGGTCCAGGCCACGGCCCGCAACCCGCCGCGCAGCGTATACAGCAGAATAATGGCCGTCACCAGCATGCATCCGTACAGGTAGGGCAACCCCACCAGTTCCTCCAGAGCATAGCCCGCGGCCATGGGTTGCAGTGCCAGGTAAGGGATCGTAAAAATAATCATGATAAAGGCAAATAGAACCGATAAAAAAGGACTTTGATACAATTCCCGCACCAGTTCGGGCGGCGTAACAATCCCGCGGCCTTGGCCGACCTGCCAGATTTTACGGCCCAGAATCCAGAACGTCAGGGCCATAAAGCCGGTACCAAACCCCATAATGGGAAAAAATGCATACCCGTCCCGGTATCCCGCCCCGGAAGTGCCGAACACGGTAAACGCTGAAAAATTGGTGGCCACCATGGTGCCCAGCAGAATCACGGTCCCCAGTTTGCGATCCGCCAGAAAATAGGTTTCCGGCGTTGATTTCCAGCGAGTCCTGGCGATGAGCCCGATGCAAAGTACGGTTAAGAAATAAACAACAAGGACGGTAATTTTGGTGATCATGGGTGTCTCCTTACTATTTTAATATCCCTCACGGGGGCCAAACAAAAAAAACGCCACCCCGTAAAGGTCGGGATGGCGTTTGCCTGGCATAACCTTGTAAATTCGCGGCCGCCTCAGTATTAAACCGTTTGAAACAACCGTTTTTATTTTTAAATTTTCAGCTTTTATAATCGGTTTTAAATGGTCTGTCAATCCGGGAATGCATTGATGCGGATAAAAAAACGGCAGCGCAGGAAAAAGTAATCTCTTCAAGCGCTGCCGATCATCTATGGGTTATCATGCCTGCATCTTTTTAAAAATGTCCCCCGGTAAATCAAGGGTGCCGACATCAGACAATCAGTTTTTCGATCCTGGCGGCACTGACCTTGAATTCGGGAATTTTGGCCAGGGGGTCAACCGCGTTGGAATCAGTCAACACGTTGGGTGGACTTTCGCCGAAATGAATGGGCAAAAACAAAGTGCCGGGCGGCACCGCCCAAGTTACCCTGGCCGGCACTTCTATCTCACCCCGCCGGGATGAAAGGATAAGGATATCATTATCGCAAACATCTATGGCTTCAGCATCTTTTGGATTGATCTCAACATAACCGGTTGTCTGTTCCACATCAAGATGACGGGATACCCGCGTCATGGTACCGGTATGAAAATGGGCGAACATGCGACCGGTAGTCAGGAAAAACGGATAGTCTTCATCCGGCAGTTCGGCGGGATCTTTATATTCAATGCCGTGAAATTTTCCCTTTCCGCGCGCAAACCCGTCTTTATGAAGATAGGGGGTTCCCGGATGGTCCTGGTCCGGGCAGGGCCATTGCAGTCCGTCAATGCCCAATCGTTCATAAGTCATGCCCGCATAGCTCTTCGGCGTCAATGCCGTCATTTCATTAAATATTTCCTCGGGATGGTTGTATTTCATTTCATACCCCATGGCCGTGGACAACCGGCATATAATCTCCCAGTCCGGCAGGGTATTTGCGATGGGTTCAATGGCTTTATTGATTTTCATGCAGCGGCGTTCCGTGTTGGTAAATGTACCGTCTTTTTCAGCCGTTGAAGCAGCTGAAAAAACCACATCCGCCACCTGGGCCGTTTCCGACAAAAAAAGCTCCTGAATTACCAAAAAATCGAGCTTTTTTAAGGCATGGTTCAAATGGTTCCAGTCCGGATCACTCAACTTTGGATTTTCGCCGATTACATACAATCCTTTGAGCTTGCCCTCCAGCATGGCCGGAATCATATCCGTAATGGTCAAACCGGGCTTATCCGAAAGAGAGCATCCCCAGGCCCTTGAAAATTTATCGATTGTTTTTATGTCATTTACGGGCTGATACCCGGTCATGACGTCGGGAAGCCCCCCCATGTCGCAGGCACCCTGAACATTGTTCTGACCTCGCAAAGGGTTGACACCCGCGCTTGCAATGCCCACATTACCGCAGAGCAGGGCCAGGTTACAGCATGACTTCACATTATCCACACCCGTCGTATGCTGGGTAATCCCCATGGCATACAGCAGGGAAGACGGCGGATTCTTGGCATAAAGCTCGGCCATCCGCTCAATATCCTCAGCAGGGACACCGGTAATACCCGTTACTTTTTCAGGGGTGTAGGCGGAAACCACCTTTTCAAGCGCTTCATAATCTTCCGTTCTTTCTTCAATATAGCCCTTGTCATGCCAATCATTTTTAATAATAATATGCATCATTCCGTTTAACAACGCCACATCCGATCCCAGCCGATGCTGCACCGCGACATCTGCAAATCGGCTCAACTGGATCTTTCTCGGATCCGCCACGATGAGCTTGGCCCCTTTTTCCTTAGCACGGAAAATTCGACGAGCGATTAACGGATGACACGCTGTTGTGTTGGTACCGATAATGAAAATGCACCCGGCATCTTCGATATCGGCAACGGAATTGGTCATGGCACCACTGCCGAATGCGGCGGCAAGACCTGCCACCGTGGAAGAATGTCAGAGACGCGCACAGTGATCAACGTTGTTGGTGCCGATCACCGCCCGGGCAAATTTTTGTGCCAGATAATTCTCTTCATTGGTAATTTTGGCGGACACCAGCACTCCGATGCTGTCCGGCCCGTGCTTTTCTATGATCTCTTTAAACCGGTCCGCGGTAATCCGGATGGCTTCATCCCATTCGGTTTTCATAAACCGGCCGAATGCTTTGACCAACGGTTGTTTCAGACGCATAAAACTGTTGATATATTCATGCATGTTCCAGCCCTTAATGCAGAGTTTCCCCTCGTTAACAGGATGGGTTTTATTCGGCAGGGTGCCGACGAGTTTCCCGTCGATCACTTCGAAAAGAACACCGCAACCGGTCCCGCAGTATGGACAGACCGAAGGCACAAATTTATAGTCCATGTTTATTACTCCATTGTAAGCAGTTATTCATTAATCGGCGTCGGTTCCAGAACCACTTTTTCACCGAGAACAGAAAAGGGCGATTGATCCGGATTGGTTCCGGTTTTATAATCAAACACATCTTGTACAATTTCATCCACCTTCCGATAGAGCAGCCGCAGCGGGATGTCAGCCGGACAGGCCTCTTCGCACAAACCACAGTCAATGCACCGGCCGGCCATATGCACGGCCCGGACCAGATGAAAAATAGGAATTTCAGGCGGCAGATTACCAGCCCGCACAAGATCCTTATGCTCCAGGCTGCATTCTTTGCAAAAACAGACCGGACAGATATTTCGGCAGCCATAACACTTGATGCATTTGGAAAATTCATACATCCATCGTGAAAACCGTTCCGCCTGGTCAAATGCCTCGACATCTTTCGGCAGCATGGATTTTCCCAGCCCCATCTTCTGTTTGTAAGGTGCTGTGACTTCCGGTTGCTCCAAATCGGAAGAAGCTTCAAACGCTTCCATGGTTTGTATATGATTCGGATTTAATTGATTCCAGACATATAGCACATGCAGGGCCCGTTGATTGCAATCCCGCGCCAATAAAATGCCGATCTTCATGTCCGGATGATCGACCGCCACTTTGGTGGCGACCTTTTCAAGAGAATAATGGGCCTGACCCACGACCAAATCCTTTACTTCATCGATATTTTCTTTGGTAAAAAAGTGGGGTAACACATGACCGTCAATATTCTTGTAGCCGATAAATATATCGACTTTACCCTCTTTGAGCCACTGTTCAACCTGCGCTTGCATCTTGTCCTCCCTGAATGCTTTCCAATTTTCCCGCCCGCGAATTTCCGGTGTCCCCAAACGGGTGAATATTTTTACCGGAAAGCGGATTTGGACCCAGCTTGCGGATCTTTTCGGTAAACTCGGTAACAACCTGTGTAAACTTCTGGGCCTCGGCCGAAGATATCCACGCCAGATGCAGCCGACCTTCCAATCCCATAAATTTGAAAAGATCCTGAATAAACCGCATTCTTTTTATTGTCATGTAATTACCATACAGGTAATGGCAGTCGCCGACGTGTCACCCGCCGACCAAAACACCATCGGCGCCGCTCTGGAAGGCTCTCAAAACATGATGCGGAGAAACCGTGGCCGAACACATGACCCGCACGGGACGAATATTCGGAGGATACTGCATGCGGCTCACGCCGGCCAGGTCGGCCGCGCCATAGGCGCACCAGTTACACATAAACGCAATTATTTTGGGTGTAAATTCTTCTGCTTGCACCGTTTTCTCCTTTTTTCTTTATTTAACCCGTCAACGCGCTACTAATCTGCGCATAAAGCTGATGATTGTTAAACCCCATAAGTGTCGGGGCCTCTGATGGACAAGCGGCCGCGCATGCTCCGCAACCCTTGCACAATGCCGGATTAACCTCGGCAATTTTCTCTTCACTGTCAAACGAAATCGCACCATAGGGGCATACGTTGACACACCCCAGGCACCCGGAGCACAATCTGGGATCGATATGAGAGACAATGCCCTCTCCTTTGATATTTTCCATGGCCAGGATCGTAGCCGCACGGGCCGCCGCCGCATGGGCCTGGGTAATGGATTCATCAATGGGTTTTGGGGCGTGGGCCAACCCGCATATAAACACACCGTCAGTGGCACAATCCACGGGCCGCAACTTCACATGCGCCTCCATGAAAAATCCGTCTGCGCTTTGGGAAATTTTATACATCTGCGCCAGGGGGTTCTTTCTTTCCGGAACAACGGCGGACGCCAGTACCAGTAGATCCGGGGTAAGCCGCATTCGATGGGAAAGTCCACAATCGGTAAATGTGACACAAAGCCGCCCGTCGGCATCTGTTTCAACCGTGAATTCCTTTTCAAAATTAAACCGGATAAAAATAACGCCGGCCTTCCGGGCCTTACGATATACTTCCTCCCGTAACCCATACGGACGCATATCCCGGTATAACACATAAACGTTCATTCCCGGATTTTTCTCTTTAAGTGCCAGGGCACTGGTAATTGACTGTGTGCAACATACTTTGGAACAATAGGGACGTTCGGGAATCCTGGAGCCGACACACTGGATAAAAACCGCATTATTGGGTTTAGCCAGTTCGGAATCGTTATCGGCCAGTCGCTGCTGCAATTCCAGACCGGTCAGCACCCTCGGATCCGTGCCGTAAAGATATTGTTTCGGCTCAAACTCGGCAGCGCCCGAGGCAATGATGGTCACGCCGTGTTCCAAAGTACTTGTGGTCACCTCCTGTCCCAGACGCTGACCAATTGTTGTTTTGAAATTTCCGACAAATCCTTCCACTTCTTTGATACTTGCGTTATAAAATATGTCGATATTCCCGCTGCCGCTGACCGTTTCAATCAAATCGCCGACATATTTCCGGATATCCTCTCCCCGCCAGGTCTGAAAAAGATGCCTGGCCTGACCGCCTAAAGAACCCGTCTTTTCAACCAGATAACTGTGAAATCCCTGGTCCGCCAGGTTTTTGGCCGCCTCCATACCGGCAACGCCGCCGCCAACAACAAGGGCTGCATGTTTGACCGTGAAGACAGGCTCACTTAAAGGTTCCAGCAATTTCGCCTTTGCAACAGCCATTTCAACCAGATCCTTGGCTTTTTGCGTGGCAAGTTCCGGCGCGTCCCTATGGACCCATGAACATTGATTTCGGATATTAGCCATTTCAAAAAGATACTTGTTGAGCCCTGCATTAATTAATGTCTCCTGGAATAACGGTTCATGGGTTTTAGGCGTACAGGCGGCTACCACCACCCGGTTAAGACTCTGTTCCTTTATGCTCCGGGCGATTTTATCCTGAGTGTCCTGGGAACAGGAAAACATGTTTTGCTCCACGTATACAACTCCCGGCAAGTCCTTTGCAAACTCAACCACTGCCGGCACATCCACCACACCCGCGATATTTGTACCGCAACAGCAGACAAACACGCCAATGCGGGAGGACTGACCACGGACATCCTGCTCTTTGGGGACATCTTTTGTTTTTGTCATGGACCATCGGGATTTGGAGAGCTTGCTGGCCGCCATTCCGGCAGCAGCACTGGCATCAATTACCGAAGATGGAATATCCTTGGGCGCCTGAAATGCGCCACAGACATAAATACCGGGCTTGGACGTACACACCGGTTCAAAGCTGTGGGTAACGGCATAGCCATAATTATTTAAATCAATCCCCATCTTTTTCGCCAGGTCCGCACTTTTTTTGGTTGGTTTGAGCCCAACCGAAAGGACAACCATATCAAATTCTTCGGCCATGAGTTTACCGGATTCATCCACATAGGTAATCAAATGCCTGCCGGTCCCATCCACAGGCGGCGCACTGATAATTTTTGATTTGATAAACCGTACCCCGACCTCATCTTTGGCTTGATTGTAATATTGTTCAAAATCTTTACCGTTGGTTCGGATATCAATATAAAATATAGCGGTGTCCAGATCCCCCGCGCTGTGCTCTTTGGCCAGCATGGCTTCTTTTACGGCATAAGTGCAGCAGACAGAAGAACAATAGCCGTTGCCGAAGGGGCTTTCATCCCTTGATCCGATACATTGCAGCCAGGCAATTTTTTTCGGTTCCTTTTTATCCGACGGCCTGACCAGGTGTCCCCCAAAGGGGCCGGACGCGGACAAAATCCTTTCAAATTCAAGACTGGTAACAATATTCGGATATTTTTTATATCCAAATGTATCATGGCTCCCCGGATCATAGGTCTCACCACCCGGGGCAAGAATAACCGCTCCCACATTTATCGCTGTTTTTTTTGCCTTATCATCAAAATTGATGGCGCCCGACGGACAGAACTTTTCGCAGGCCCTGCATTTTCCTTTGGTCAGATAAATGCAATGTTCGGCATCAATGGCGTATTTCAGCGGCACCGCCTGTGCATACAGCACATACGCCGCTTTACGTTTAACCAGACCTTCATCATATTCATCGGGTACTTTTTTAGGACATTTTTCCGCGCATAAGCCGCAGGCAATGCACTTGTCCATATCCACATAACGGGGGTGCTGGATAACACTGACTTCAAAATTACCCTCTTCGCCGTCAATGCGATCAACTTCCGAAAGTGTCAGTAATTCTATATTGATGTGCCGGCCGACCTCGACCAGTTTAGGCGAGATAATTCACATGGCACAATCATTGGTGGGAAACGTCTTGTCCAACTGAGCCATCATCCCGCCAATGGAACTCGACCGTTCGACAAGATATACATAAAAACCGGAATCGGCCAGATCCAATGCGGCCTGCATACCGGTAATTCCCCCACCCACAACCATTACTGAGCCGGTCTTTTCCTGTAACATTTTTTACTCCTTACTCAAAAAAGAGATAACACGACTGATATCAATTTCATTGTCGCTGATTCCCAGCAGTTCACCATCAATGCCCATCGTAAGCCCGAGGATCTGGGGATAAAGAATGGCGGGCAGCGCATCCTGCCCGCCGTTGTTTGAAAGTATCTTCTTCTGCATCGTATCAAACTGAATATGGCAGTATGGACATGCCGTACATACAAAGTGTGCCCCGGCTTTTTTTGCGTCGGTTAGTTTTTTCTGCATCAAATTCTCGGCAAGATCGTCGTCAATCCCCATCACCGGGGCACCGCAGCATTCCAGCTGTAGAGGCCAGTCCACGCTTTTGGCGCCGGTTGCTTCAACCAGCGCATCAATTAATGTCGGGCTGACCGGATCATCAAATTGGGTAACGCTGCTCGGCCGCAACACATGGCATCCATAATGGGCGGCGATATTCAGTTTTTTATAAGGCGTCGATATCTGCTGTTTTATGGCGTCAATGCCCACATCATGGTAAAGCACTGAAAGAAAGTGCTTTATTTTCACATTACCGCTATATTCGAGGCTCTCTTCAGCCAGCAGCCTACGGACTTGCTCCTGAATATCGCCCCCCTCCGTCATTAACGCCTGCGCCTTCTTCAGGCTCCCATAACAGCATTGACACAGGACCAGCATATCGAGATCCGCTTTTTCCGCCAGAGCCAGATTCCTGACCGCTGAAAGCAGAAACGCTTTGGGGTCCGTGTTTCGCATCGGATACCCGCAGCAGTTAAACTGTCGGATATCCACCAGATCCACACCCAGCTGTTTCAACACCATCCGGGCGGAAACGTCATACTGTTTCACGCGTACCGGGATATTACATCCCAGAAACAAAGCATATTGATTCATCTATTTCATGCCTCAATTTAATTGGTTCTCTAATTTTTGTACCGCCATATTCTTTAATTCATAAAACAAATCAGTGACTTTCACCTGCTGGGGGCAATGCTCCTGGCATTGATAACAGGTCAGGCAGACCCAGAGCATCCTGGCTCCGGATGCGGCTTCCGTCAAACCCGACCCCAGACAATACATGATCTGATGGGGCAACAGCCCCAGACTTTCCACTGGATTGTCATAATTCTTCACCACCGGACAGACCGTAGTGCAGGTCTGGCAGCCGAAGCAACAGGCAAAGGTGTTGTCACCGGAATGCAACCCTTCTTTATCCGCTTCTTTACTTAAATCAAACAGGCTGTCAGGCTTTGTAATGGCATCAAACTCACCGGCCAGCGCTTTTTGGGTCTCTTGCAGGGGTTTTGCATATGTTTCTTCGGGCAAATCTTTTCGATTCAAACCACGAACCAGTGAAAAGGGCGACAGCATCATGGGTGCCGTTCCCTCTTTTTGAACCAGGTCTTCCCTGACGGTGAGCCATAATTCCCTTAAATTAATCCCGGAAGGACAAACCACGGTACAGCGATCACAATTCGTACAAAGATAAACCCCTTCGACAACGGCGCCGCGCTCGGCCGGACTGAGTTTTTTTCCTCTGACCATGGCTTTTAAAATGCCCATCTTCTCCGAGGGAAGAATATACGGATTGCCCCTGGCCTTGCTGGCCATCATGGCGGAACAGTATCGACTGCAGGTACCGCAGTGAGTACAGGCATCCAGCTCGATGATCTGCCGGGTGATAATATTTTCCCGCCTGGAGGTTTCCCTGCTCATTACGGAATTGGCCAGAAGACTGACAGGCGTGGCAATGATATGAAACATTTTACTGAAAGGCAGGTAAGCCAGCCCCACAAAACAGGCCAGAAAATGCAGATACCATAAAAAATTAACCGCTCCGGCACGATCCAGTCCGACGGCTACCGGTCTTAACATCCTGGCGGTCGCATAGCCGGTAAATGCCCATTTATTGGATGCATGACAGGATACACAAGACTCCTCATTTAATTCACGCCCGGATTCGATCACTTCCGGATCAAACGGTGCTTTAACGGTTGCCGAAGCCAGACCGTATTCCTTGACCCATAAACTCTCCAACGCTTGAATATCCGCTTCATCATCTAAGGCCGCATATTCCTCCTCCATTTCGGCAAACACGGTGGGAGATGCGATTTGCATCCCTTCCAGCAATATGCCCGAAACCATGATCACAGCCAGGATAATGATCGCATAATAATCCATGGCATTTGTTTTCAGACGGGGAACTTTAAAAATCAACCGCCGGCTTAAGGCAAGCAGCAATCCTACGACCACCATCGCACCGAACAAATTTCTTAAAAATAAATAGGGATTTAAAGTGGAATAATAATCAGTAAAGAGCTTCTCGGTGACGATACCATCAAGGGCATGCATGAGCAGCAGCAGCATAAAACCCCAGACAAGAAGGATATGCATCAACCAGCGCAACGGGTCCTCTTTTAACGTCCGGATCTGAAAAATAACATCTAAAAAAAATACTTTTACCAGGGTAAACAGTTTTAAGCTAAAAATAATGCCTGCAATTCCTTTAACCGCCGCAGCCAGTCTTGAAGATGTGGTAAACGCTTCCGCTCCGAAGCCGATTTTTTGTGAAAACCAGGTAAAAATTTTAAACACCAGCCCCAGACTGAATATGCCCAGCGAAATATACAGAAGTACATTAAACACCATAGCAAACTCCTAACTCATTTAATTCACAATAATAAATATTATTTACCATTCAAGCAGGCCTTCTTAAGGAACGAATCCTTAGCATGGTATCCGTCAAAATGAAACCACTTTCGTATTTCTCAGACGGATTTTGGAGACGGCCTGAGAAAGGCGCTCCAGTAGCTCATTCCCACAAAAACCGCACCACCGATGATATTGCCGATTGTAACGGGCAACAGGTTTTTCCACAAAAAGGTTACCCAGTTCAAAGATGCCGGATCAAAGGCCAGGGGAGCCGGCACACCGGCCCAACTGTGCAGAAAAATTCCGGCCGGAATAAAATACATGTTGGCGACGCAATGCTCAAATCCCATGGCCACAAAGGCCATGATGGGAAAATAGATCGCCCATATTTTGCTGATGACCTGGCGTGCCGCCAGTGCCATCCATACGGCAAGGCAGACCAGCCAGTTGCAGCCGACCGCCCGAATCAGGGCTTCCATAAACGTCAGATTGACCTTCCCGTAGGCAACGCCTACCGCAGCCGCTCCCATGGCACCGTCTCCGGTCTTCCACAGACCTGAAAAATAAAGCATCAGCGCCAGGACAATAGAGCCGATAAAGTTGGCCACATAGACGAGAATCCATCGCTTGGTCATGTTGCTCAGGGTGATATCCTTTGTCATAACGCTGGATATCATCAGATTATTTCCGGTAAAAAGCTCGGCTCCGGCAATGACGACCAGAATCAGGCCGACGCTGAATACGGACCCGGCCATAAATTTCTTGAAACCGATGCCGGCAATGGGGGCCATATCAAAGGTGACTGAAGTGGAAAGCATCCCCCCGAATCCGATATAGGCACCCGCCAGAATTCCCAGAATAAAAACCGTAAACCAGGGGGAAGTGACCTTGCCGACGCCAACCTTGGACGCGACTATCTCGGCGATGGACTTCGGTGACTGATCGTCCGTAGCCGACGTCGGAAACGTAAAAGATTTTATCACCTTTTCGAAGCGGCTGAGGACCTGTTTTTCTTCAATCGCCTTGTTTTTTACCGCCTTTTTTACGGTTTCGGAAATTTCTTCGGGTGTAAAGGGCTTGGATACATAGTCCATGGCGCCCCTTTTCATGGCCTCGGTGGCCCGGCCCACACTCGGATAACCGCTGATCATAACGATGGCGGAATCCGGGGTCCGCCGGTTCAGCTCCTCCACGACATCCATGCCGTCAAATCCCGGCATTTTCCAGTCACAGAGAATCACATCGAATTTTAAATCCGACGCTCGCTGAAGCCCTTTTTGGGGATCTTGCGTCACATCCACATCAAAACCTTCTGCACCAAAAATTTTTTTACAGGATTCCAGCACGATCTGTTCATCATCAATGATAAGCATTTTCTCATTCATATAATCCTTCCTTTCTCCTGCAGGTTCCGGTTGCCCGAATCCTAAGCGGCTGTTTCAAGACCGGGAGGAATCGTCCATGGACATTCAACGTCGTCATCTTTATCGATCAATGCTTTTTTATTTTTTCTAAAGCCGGTGATCTCTGTTATTATGACTTCCTTTTTTTTTCTTATGTCGGGTCTCACCGTTGCTCACCTGACGAATTTTTTCGAGAAGTTCGTCGGGTGTAAAGGGTTTTGGAATAAAGGCGTCGGCCCTTTGTGCAGAAACTTCCTCGATAGTCTCTAAGGTGGCGTAGCCGCTCATGACAATTATAGGAATATCCGGCCGATGTTTTTTGACCTCCTTTAAGAGGTACATACCGTCGTGCCCGGGCATCTTCAAGTCTACGAGAAGCAGCGAAGGGTTGATTTCTTCAATAATTTTAAGGGCAAAATCGGAAGAGGATACCAGGGCAACCTCGTATCCTTCGCTCTGCAGCACCAGGCGACAGCCCTCCAGCACAACACGTTCGTCATCAACGATAAGAATCTTCATCTTGATCACTTCCCCTCTACCGGCAGCCAGATCCGGAATGTACTGCCTTTCCCCATCCGGCTTTCAACCTGTATGTTTCCCCCGTGCCGTTTAATGATCCCGAAGGAAACCGCAAGCCCCAGCCCTGTACCGCAGCCCACCTCTTTTGTTGTGAAAAAAGGATCGAAGAGCCGTTTCAGATGCTCCTGGGGAATTCCACGGCCATTGTCGGCTACTGCAATTTCGATCCCATTTTTACGGCAATCCTTTTCCGAAGCCTTCTTCCCGGTGAGAACGATAATTTCCCCTCCTTGTTCAGTTGCATCCAGCCCATTGATAACGATATTCATCAACACACTCTGAAACTGATTGCGATCGAGTGTTATCTCCGGCAGATCGTTTCCGGGTTGAAAGGCTATACGGATACCTTTTACCAGAGCCTGATTTTCCAGGGGGCCTAAGGTTAACTGCACCAGCGCGTTAATGTCCGTTGGTTCGGGGTTGAGTTCCGTCTGCCTGGAAAAATCCAAAAGGCCCTTGACGATTTGCCGGACCCGCTCCGTTGACGCTGCAATGGTCTCAAGATCGGAACGAGTCTCTTTGGCCAGATCATCCCGGCGAAGCAACATATGGGTAAACGTGAGAACCCCGGTCAAGGGGTTGTTGATCTCATGGGCAACGCCGGCGGCAAGTCTTCCGATACTGGCCTGTTTTTCAGAATAAAGGAGTTTGTCCTGGCTCTCAGCCCGTCTCCGGCCGATGGCGGCAACCATCTCCTTGAAATTGACCTGCAGAACACCGAATTCGTCTTTTGATATGGGCCCGATATCCGGCGAGAGGCTGCCCTCGGAAACTTTTTTACTTGCCTTTATCAGGCGCCGCACGGGTTTCATGATGCTATTTGCCATGGCATATCCCAGGCAGACGGCAAAGGCCATCCCCAGCAGGGTCATGAGGATAAAAACCGAAATAATTTTTTTCAGGTCGTCAATGTATTTTGCCTCCAGAACTCCCACATACAGCATCCCCACACGATCGCCGTGAATATCTTCGATGGAATCATACGCTGTGACATACCAGTCGTTGACCACAAAGGCGCGCTCGGTCCAGCGCTGCCCCTTTTCCAGGACATGTTTTTTGACCTCTTTTGAAACCCGGGTGCCGATGGCCCTTCTTTCGCTTAAGGTGGTGACATTGGTCGATATCCGGATGTCCTTCAAAAATACGGTTGCAGTCCCGATGCTGCGCCCCTTGTAAACTTCGTTTTTAAAAACGGTGTCCCGCACCGTATCCACAATTTCATCGCTCTGGTTCAGAAGTATCCCCCCGTACAGCACGGCCAGGACATTTCCATTGTCAAAAATCGGGATGGCTGCTGCAAGTGCCATTCCCGAGGTTTCCGGCTGTTCGGTTCCGGCTTCCGCCATGGGGGTCGGCCGCAACCGGATACTTGCCCGTGCCGCCAATCGAGGATCCTGGGCATACAAAAAATCATGGCCCAAAATTACCGTCCCGGCAATGGGAACGCTTCTCTTTAGCGCCAGATCTACAATCGGATTATCGGGTTCGTCAAAACGCTTGGGAATGGGATTTGGACCCATGCGGCAGAGGGTACGACCGTCAGCTGTGACGATGCCGGCAAAATCCAACTTTGCATGATGCGCCATGCGCGTCAGTCTACCCACCAGGTTGGATTGATCGGCCTCTCTGACAGAGGAGAGGAATCCCGGTCCAATGGCCGTGATATTGAGGGATACTTTAACAAAATTGATGTGGGTTCGGTAGATTTCACGAGCCGTATTCAGATCCAGCCGAACCCGGTTTCTCGCCTCGACCAGAACGGATTTGTGCAGGAGCTGGCCTCCGATAAAGATAGAGACAAACCCCACAAGGAAGGAGACACTCAAAAAACTGGCTATCAGTTTAGTTTTTATTGAATAAAAACATTTCATTACAGTTCAAAAATCTTTTCAGCAGTCATGTCAGCACGTCTTCTACTATAAGCCCTTTAAAGCCGAGCGCGGATTCGATGCAACTTCGAGATACCCGCCGATTTTTTAAAACCTCAAACCCACAGATGTGTCGTTTCCGGTAACCTGATGTCTCAAAATTCTGATGCTGTTTACTTCATGTTTGATTGGTTATCTAACGTTTTGCGATCATTAACAAAAGCAAAATCTGTGCCAATAAAAGTGTATCGGTTGCGCTCTTAATAGCCTGACAATACTGTAATTATTTTGAGTAAAAAATTTATGGCGCGGTCTGTGTCAGAAAAGGTGTCAGTATTTTTTACGACATGGAAAATTTTCTGAAATACCAAAGGAGAGTGAGATATGAGGTTTCATAAAACAACTCCATGTTTTTTATAAATCATTTTTTTCAACCCCCTCCACGGCAGCGAGCAACTGGTCGTCGGTAAAGGGTTTTGACAGATAGTCATTGGCACCCAGTTTCATGGCCTTTACTGTATTTTCAACGGTGGAATATCCGGTGATCACAATGACGTAAAGGTCGGGTTTCTTTTTTTTCACCTTTTTCAGAATTTCCATGCCATCCATATCCTTGAGTTTCATGTCAAGGAGAAGCATGGTATATGGGTTGTTCAGGACCTTTTCAAGCCCTTGTTTACCCAATTGGGAATAGTCGCATAAAAATCCCCTTTCACTTAAAACCATTTTACATGCTTTACAGATTACATCTTCATCATCTATAATCAGGATTTTACGCTGCTCCATCAAACCGCCTTTCTCATTCAGCCGTTGCCGTCTTCTTCACAAATAGGCAACGCCAGTGTAATGACGGTGCCGATACCAGGCTCACTGGAAATTTTAACACTGCCCTGATGATTTCTGATAATGCCGTAACTGACCGACAGCCCCAGTCCGGTTCCCGTTCCACTGGATTTGGTCGTAAAAAATGGTTCAAAAACTTTTTTCAAATTATCCTGGGGAATCCCGCAGCCATTATCCTCAACCTCCACAACGACCCTGTTTTTATCGGACTGCATTCTGGACCGTATGGTAATCATGCCCTTTTCTTCGATGGCATGGGCCGCATTGAAAAGTAAATTAATCAATACCTGTTCCATCTGATTGTCATCCAGAAAAAAACTCTTAATATCCGTGTCAAAATCCTTTACGACCGTAATACGTCGGATAAACAGTTCATTTTCCATTAGTGCAAGGGATTTTTCGATGATCCGGTTAAGATTCGCCCTTTCTTTCTGAGGCTTTTTGCCCCTGGAAAAATCAAGCAATCCCTGGATTATCTTTTTACACCGCTGGGTTTCTTCCATGATGATCCCCAGGCCCTCTTTGGGCGGTCCAGCTGAAGCCTTTTTGAACAGGTTGGAACTATACAGCAAAATGCCCGTCAAAGGATTGTTGATTTCATGGGCGATGCCTGCCGCCATCCTGCCCAGAGAGGACATCTTTTCGATTTTAGTGGCAAGCCGATTGTACTTAAGGATATGGGTTTTTATCTCTTCGGCGTGGTTAATGGCACATGCACTCTGCTCTGCAACGGCCCAGAGAAAATCGATCTCATCTTCTGAAAGTTCCCTTTTCCCCCCAAAATAGACCCGGGTAAATCCAAAGACATGCCCCTTGACTAAAATCGGGACATCTATGATCATGCGGATTCCCTCATCCCATGCCTCCTGGGGGTATTGTACCCTGGGGGCCCTGAAAAGATCCCTGATGATATGGATCTGGTCGTCACTCTCGGGCCAGCGCAACAATTCGGTTCCGCTCAGCGGTTTCAGATTAAGATATTTTTCAGATATACCGCAGGAGGACCTGATCTTATAATACCCGGAATCCTTATCCATGCACAGCGCCGCCCCTTTTCCATCTATCCCCTGCACCAGCTTGGCTACGACCTGATCAAGGACATCGTCCAGATCCTTTTTGGCATGAACCACCCGGCTGATATCCCGAAAAAGCTGATAAAATGTTTTGTATCGTGCCAATTCCGTCATAGGGCATCCCATTGATTAATGGTGACAAAAAAATAGTTGAGCAATAAATTGCTTTACTTAAACTTCACGCAAATTATTGTCAACTATTTATTAAACATTATCTCAATTCAATTACAAACCGCCATTGCCGCTATTCATCCCTACTATTACCAGGCTTCCCTTTCAAGGCGCTTAAAAACATACATGAGCTGTTTCTGGGTCAGTTCGCCCACATTCTCGTTGATCCATTTCAGGTCTCCAGAGGCAACAGCCGCCTTTGCCTCGTCAGACAGGGTGTACCCTTCCAGGGCCAGGCTTCCTTTTTCCATGAGATCCACCCAGAAGCCCTCATCCTCGGAGGTTCTGTTCAGCACCTTTAATACTTCCCTCTTCTGAATGGACACATCGATCATCAGGTCGTGCGAGGCACCGGCTTCCGTTTTTTCGGTACCTGCCGCATTAGCAGCCAGGGCTTCAGCAATGGCGGTTTTAATCTGCTCTTCAGTAAAGGGTTTGGCCAAAAAATCACGGGCTCCCAGTTTCATGGCATCGACGGCCAGTTCACTGGTTGCATATCCCGTCATGACAATGACCTCTGTCTCGGGCCGGGTATCCTTCACCTGTTGGATCACCTCCATGCCGTCGATATCAGGCAGACGGAGGTCGGCCATGAGAAGGTCGTAATCGGCCTGGTCCATGGCATCCATGGCCCCATGTCCTGTATGCTGAAGATCCACATCATAGCCATCTTCATCCAAAATCATCTTCAGCCCCTTTGCCAGATTTACATCATCCTCCATGATAAGAATGTGAGGGGCGACGCTTCCCTGAACTTCGCTTACCGCACTTGCTGTTTCCATAATTTTCTCCTTTATATTAAATTAAGATTATTTTATCATTTGTTTTTGGTTAATGCATTTCATGTGCCAGTCCATGATAAAAAAATAGTTATCGATATTTTATCATTTAAATATAGATAGTTATCGATTAATAAAAAGAAGGGGCAATGGGAATTATCATCGAATACAATTAATTTTGTTATTTAAATTTAGAAACGTTGAGATATGGGATGTGTGGTTTAAGAGGATATTCGTCGTAATTCTTGATACGCATGTTTCCGAGACAATGCTGCCGGCTTCCGCAAGTGGGCCTAACATGATGTATTTATAGAATATATTTTGGAGATTAGCAATAGATATAAAAAATGGGCCGATTTGGACGCAAAATGAAAAAAAAGATCGGATTGCAATTTTCGTATAAATGAATATACGCCTGCCCGGGACAAAAGTGGCTTATTTGCCGCCATTCAAGGGAAAGGGAGCCGTATAAAAAAATATATGGAAATCAAGGGAAATATATACGCTTGAAAAGGATTACATGGCCCCTCACGGCTTCAAGGGCTGAAGGGCATATTTTTTCACAAGAGCTGAAAAATTTGATCGCTGCATTCCCACCTTTTTGGCAGCTCTTGTTATATTCCCGTCTGTTGCTGAAAGCGCATTTTGTAAAAACATTTTTTCGACCCGGCTGAAATGATCTTCCAGGAAACGCTTTTTGGCCGACTTGAGATCCTCAAGGCTCCGGGGGATAGGATCGGAAAGCCCCATCCGCCTGGTTTCAAGATTGTCCATAAGAAACTCGTGATCGAGCTGGTGGCTGTCGCACATGATCACCAGACGTTCGATCACATTTTTCAACTGCCTCACGTTGCCCGGCCAGTCAAAATTAACCAGCGTTTTAAGGGCATCATCCGAGAATCCGGATATTTTTTTCCCGGCCTTGCGGCAAAAAAACTTGAGAAAATGATAAGCAATCTGGGGGATATCATCCTTTCTGTCCCGCAACGGTGGAATATATATGGGGAAAACATTGAACCGATAAAAAAGATCCGGACGAAATTCTTTTTTGTCCACCATTTTTTTCAAATCCCGGTTGGTTGCCGCAATCACCCTGGCCCCGGTTTTTTTTACCCTGCTCGACCCTACGGGCTTATACTCCCCAGTCTCCAGCACCCGCAGCAGTTTTCCCTGAATATCAAGGTTCAGGTTGGCCACCTCATCCAGAAACAGGGTGCCCGCAGAAGCGGTTTCAAAAATTCCCGGCTCATTGCTGTCGGCCCCGGTAAAGGCACCCTTGACATGACCGAAAAGTTCACTCTCCAAAAGAGAGGCTGAAAAGGTGCTGCAGTCCACTGCCAGAAACCTGCCTGCGGCCCTTTTGCTGCGCACATGGATGGCATTGGCAAACAGCTCCTTTCCCGTGCCGCTTTCACCATCCAAAAGAACGATGCTGCCCATGGGCGCCACCCGTTCTATTTTTTTAAAAACCTCCAGCATCAGGGGGGTTTTGCCGATAATATTGCTGAAATTAAATTTGTCATAAAGCTGTTTTTTTAAATTCCGGTTCTCTGTAGCCAGGGTTTTATTCTCCATGGCCTTGACAATGGCCTGAACCAGTTGCTCCTCTGCAAAGGGCTTGGTAATAAAATCAAAGGCGCCCTTTTTCATAGCCTCGACGGCATTGGCAACAGTGCCATGGCCTGTCATCATGATCACATAGACGTCCGCCATTTCCTGTTTTATTCTTGTAAGAATTTCAAGGCCGCTTATTTCAGGAAGTTTTATATCCAGAAGTACCAGGTCAAAGGTAGTTTTGCCCAATTTTTCAAGCCCCTGGCGCCCGGAAGCTGCCACATCCACTGAATAACCATGTTCATCAAGGATCATCCTGCATCCGCTGCAAATGGCCGGTTCGTCATCAATTATCAGAATGTTTGCAGTCATCATTTTTTTATTATCACCGGTTAAAGTATTGCTTTGGATATTTTTTGATGGAGTGAGGGGAGCATAATTTTTTCAAGCAAAGCCCGCCGGCGTTCGAACTCTTCTTTGGTTTCGGGAACCGAACAAAAAATCATATCGCCGAATCGAAGGGTCACCCTGGCAAATGGCTTAGGAAGCATAAAGGTATCCCAACTATTGAAATACCAGGCTTTGTCCGCATCCGCATAAACAGGTACAATCACCGCATCGGCGGCAGACGCCATACGGATGGCCCCGGCTTTTACAACCCCGACGGGCCCCCTCGGGCCATCTGCAATATGTGCGGCAAGGCCTGTTTGCTTTAATCTGAGGACCATCCCGTGCAACGCAGAATGGCCACCCCTGGAGGAAGACCCCCGTACGGTATACCACCCCGTCCGGTTGGCAACTCCGGCAATGATTTGTCCATCGGAGCTTTTACTGATCATGAGACCGGGTTTGTACTTACCATATTTTTTAAAATAACGAATTGCAGAAAAAAACTGCTGATGCCAGGCGCAGAGCAGCACTCTGCCGCCGTTATGGATATGATTCAGCCATTGTTTTTCATTTTCAACGGTGAGACGAAATGTCGCGGAGTAAAGATGAATGAACCAGTAAAGAAAAAATAAAAACGGCTTTGATGTGATAATGGCAACTTTTATCTTTTTTGACATGCGACCTCGTTTTTAAATTTTTCCCAAAGACAATATATATGACAAAAACTGTTGCAGTCGATACAATCAATGAGTTGATCCAGGGCGATTGCATCAAAATCCGGCATGAATTATGATTCTAAACATATCAATAAGCTACAAATGCCGCTTTAAAAAAATGCACTGATAGGCAGCTTATTGAATTATGTAACTATTTGATGTTTAAAATTTTGAAGGCAGGCGTTATAAAAATCGCTTTTCGGCAAGACTCTGGCTGAATCAAGGTTTTCGTCGGCATAATCCAGCCATCGTTTTGTATCATCTTTCATAGAAAATCTCACCGTTTTCGATTCCCGCAAGAATTGCCGCATCAGCGGCGTCAGGTCTCACCGAGAAAATATCCACCGGAATTTTAACCGCGATATTTCTAACCATTCTACGCTCTCCTTGTTTTCCCCACAGATATAACTTCAGCGCAGTATAAGGGTTTTGTCAAATTTGAGGGGCTCGTGAAAAATATCAGGGATGAAAATATTTCAAACCGATCATTTTTCATCTCTAAATGACCTTTGAATTATGGCCTATACAAATAAAGACAAGCCTGCAACGATATACTGCGCATTTCACCGGGTAGAGTGACGACTGAGTGAAAATGGATATTAAATGGCACGATTGATTCCAAGATAATTCTTAAAAAGGAATCTCATCATCCTTGTCTTCAGCCAGCGGTGGACCGGTGTATTCAGGTATCGCCGCCGGACCGGCCGCGCTTTGTCCAGAGCCGGAATCCTTGGAACCGAGCATTTTCATTTCATTGGCCACGATCTCGGTGGTGTAGCGCTTGTTGCCGTCCTTATCCTGCCACTCACGTGTCTGGATACGGCCCTCGATATAAACCTGCCGCCCCTTGGACAGGTATTCTCCGCAAATCTCACCCAACTTGCCCCATGCTACGATTTTATGCCATTCGGTTCGTTCCTTCATTTCGCCACTGCTTTTGTCCTTCCACCTATCCGTTGTTGCAATGCTGAAATTGGCCACCGCCATACCGCTGGCCGTGTAGCGAATCTCCGGATCCCTTCCCAGGTTACCCACAAGTATTGCCTTGTTGATCAATTTTCACCTCCATATTCCCAAGCGATGATTAATAAATTGTTTTTCTTAAAATTTTATGCAAGAATTTAAAAAATTGCAACTCAAATCTCATGCGACGGCTTTGCGGACAAACAGCCAGAGCCGTCCGGTACAAAAAACAGGCAGGAAATTTACAAAGATGGCTGGAAAACCAGCAGCTTCCGACTCACATCTGATAGGCGTTGTTTCGGACACACACGGTCAGCTTCCCGATGGTGTGGTTACAGCCTTTAAGGGCGTTGACCTGATCATACACGCCGGTGACATCGATAAGCCGGCCATTCTCGAAGCCCTGGAAAAAATCGCCCCAGTGACGGCGGTGCGAGGCAACATGGATCGCGGAGCATGGGCTGATAAGCTTCCCATGACCGAGGTTGTGGAGGTCGGCCAAACCATACTGTATGTACTCCACGACTCCTACGCACTTGACCTGGAACCGGATGCCGCCGGATTCAGTGCCGTAATCAGCGGGCATACTCATAAGCCGGCGCTTGAAACTAAAAACGGCGTGCTTTTTCTGAGTCCGGGAAGCGCAGTGATGCCGCGTTTTAACACGCCGCCGTGCGTTGCGCTGCTTCGCATACGGAATGGCTCACTGGAACCGAAATTCATTGAGCTTTCCTAATACTGCAAACCGTGAACGGTTACAAATATTTCAACTATTCCCAGGATGCCTTATATGAAAAATTCCGTGCGCAAATCAATGGGAAAAAAAAGGCCCCTGATATTCGACATCATCGATTTTTTTCAGATCGGCATATGGCACATGAAAATCGATGAACTGCCGCGCATCAAGGCACTTTTTATCCGTATGGCCCGCGTCATTACCCTGTCCCTGCGCGGTTTTGTCCGGGACAACTGCAGCTTGAGGGCTTCGGCCCTGACACTGTATACGCTGCTGTCCATTGTGCCGGTGGCGGCCATGGCCTTTGGGATCGCCAAAGGATTCGGCTTTGAAAAACGGCTCCAGGCACTAATTCTAAAAGAATTGTCCGGCCAGCAGGAAGTGGCCGTACGGGTCATTGACTTTGCCCGTTCCATGCTCGAGAATACCCGGGGCGGGATTATTGCCGGTATTGGTGTTGTTTTTCTTTTATGGACCGTCATCAAGGTTTTGGGTAATATTGAAAGTGCCTTTAATCATATCTGGAAGGTAGAAGCATCACGAACCTTTCTTCGAAAAATCAGTGATTATCTCTCCATTATGCTGATCTGTCCTATTCTTGTTATTATTTCCAGCAGCGCCACCGTCTATATCACCACCCAAATCACAGTGATAACAACAAGCGTTGCCCTGCCGGGCATGTTCAACCATCTGATATTCTTTGTGCTCCGACTGGCGCCCTACTGCCTGATCTGGATACTGCTTACATTTGTTTACCTCCTGATGCCCAATACCCGGGTACGCTTAAAATCAGGGCTCATCGCCGGTGTTGCGGCAGGCACCGTCTTTCAGATCCTGCAGCTAGGCTACATCTATTTTCAGGTGCGGGTGACCCGGTTCAACGCCATCTACGGCAGCTTTGCGGCCCTGCCCCTTTTTTTGATATGGCTCCAGATGAGCTGGCTGATCGTCCTTGGAGGTGCAGAAATATCCTGCGCCCACCAGAAAGTGGACCACTATGAATTCGAACCTGATTTTCCGGATATCAGTCCCAGGCTGAAAAAACTGCTGGCCCTGCAGACCGCGCATCTGATCATAAAACAGTTTGCCCGGGGAAAGCCGCCTTTGACCGCCGGCCGGATTTCCCGAACACTTCAGATCCCCATCCACCAGGTGCGACAACTGCTGGATGAGCTTACAGAAAGCCGCATTCTTTCCACAACCGGAAATACGCCTGCTTTTCAGCCGGCAATGGATATACAAAGGCTCAGTATCAATCGTATTCTCAGTGCACTGGAGAATCGGGGCAACGATGCCCTGCCGCCCCATCATGGCGTTGAACTTAAAGCGATTTCCGAAACCCTGAACCAATTCAACGCCCTGATCGATGCATCGCCGGACAATCGGCTTTTAAAGGACATATAAGGAGCCAATTATGGAACAACTTGACCAGATTGCCCAGATCATCGCCCTGAGCATGGGGGTTGCATGGGCCAGCGGAATCAACCTTTATGCCGCCATCCTGGTGCTCGGCCTGCTGGGCGCAAGCGGCAACATGGCCCTGCCGCCCGACCTGCAGATACTCACCAATCCAATAGTTCTTGGTGCTGCCGGCATTATGTATATAGTGGAATTCTTTGCCGACAAAGTGCCGGCGGTGGACACGAGCTGGGATGCTTTGCATACCTTTATCCGAATTCCGGCCGGTGCACTGCTGGCCGCCGGAGCTGTCGGCGACGTCAATCCGGCCCTGGCTCTGGCCGCAGGCATCGCAGGCGGCGGCATTGCTGCAGGCACTCACGCCACCAAATCCGGCACCCGGGTCCTTGTCAACACCTCACCTGAACCTTTTTCAAACTGGGCGGTATCCATTGGTGAGGATATCGTGGTGGTGCTTGGATTGTGGACCGCCATCCAGCATCCGATACTGTTTATTCTGCTGCTGATTTGCTTTATCCTGCTCCTGATCTGGCTTCTCCCCAAACTCTGGCGCGGCATCAAAACGGTGTTCCGGGGTATTGTAAGGCTATTTGGCCGAAAAGAGCCCGCTGCTGTCCCGGAATCCAATGCCGGGGCAAAGCCCGAGGGAACACGGCTCATTCAGGATTTGGCCAAAACTGAAAAAAATCAATAAAAAAATAGCCACGGATTCACAGAGTACACAGAGGCTTTTGCATAAAAAATGTGGTTCTCTGTGCCCTCTATGACTCTGCGGCCAAAATAAGCCGAAAATGATTTGATTTTTAATCATAATGATGTATTGAGTGAATATCTTTGTTCTGGTGCCGCCGATCAGGCATGGGCGGCGGAAAGGGAATACGGTGAAAATCCGTAACGTTGGACCGGCGCTGTAAGCAGGGACCGGTGTTGCGAAAGGCCACTGCTGTAAAAGGCGGGAAGGCGCGGCACAGGGACGATCTGCAAGTCAGAAGACCTGCCAGAACAAATCACCGGAAATTTGTCCACAATATTCCGTGTTGCAGATTTGTATTCTGCAACACGGTTTTTTTTTGGCCAAAAATGACGGTCTCGTAAAAAGTCCAAGTTAGCGCTACGCTTCACTGCGTGTCTGCGTTGCGCTGCATTTCGCAATCATTCAACGTACGATATGTACGCCTCATGATTACAAAATTTACACGCCTTGAATTTGAACTTTTTACGAGACCGTCTAAATTCGACTTTTTACAATAGGATCAAAAATAAAAACCTGTAACATGCACTGCAAGGAGAAAAATAACCATGAAAACATTGGAAAAAGCCATCCGGAATATCACCGAACCTGACAAAAAAATGGTGGCTGCCGCCGAAAATCGCCTTCGTGAACAGGCCCGGCCGGCAGGGTGCCTGGGACTTTTGGAGGATGTGGGCGCCAGACTGGCCGGCATTTTCGGCACCCTTGACGTACGGCTGCAGAACAAGGTCATCGTCACCTGTGCCGGGGACCATGGGATCTGTGCCGAAGGGGTCAGCCTCTTTCCATCGGATGTAACCCCCCAGATGGTCTACAATTTTGTTAACGGCGGGGCATCCATCAATGTCCTGGCCCGGCATGCGGGTGCCAGGGTCGAGGTGGCCGACCTGGGCGTGGCCGTTGACTTTGAGTCCGAGCTGCCCATCTTCCATAAAAAGGTCCGGAAAGGCACCGATAACTTTGCCCGGGGCCCGGCCATGACCCGGGACGAGGCCGTTAGAAGCATCGAGGCCGGCATCGAAATCGTCGACGAACTGACGGCAAAGGGCCCAATTCATCTGCTGGGTACCGGGGATATGGGCATCGGCAATACCAGCCCGTCCACGGCCATTATTGCCGTGTATTCGAAATTGCCGGTGGCCGACCTGGCCGGCAGAGGAACCGGTCTGGACGATGATGGATTAAAACTGAAAATTGCCGCCATCGAAAAAGGACTGGCCGTCAACCGCCCGGACCCGTCCGATCCCGTGGATGTGCTATCAAAGGTGGGCGGTTTTGAGATCGGCGGGCTGGCCGGGTTGGTGATCGGTGCGGCAAGTCACGGCATCCCGGTAGTCTGTGACGGGTTCATTTCCACGGCCGGGGCACTGCTGGCCTGCAAACTGGCACCAAAGGCCCGTGATTACCTGTTTGCCAGCCATAATTCCGTGGAAGTAGGGCACCGCTACATGCTGGATCACCTGAACCTTATCCCCCTGCTCGACCTGGGGTTTCGGCTCGGTGAAGGCACCGGGGCGGCCCTGGCCATGGAACTGATAGACGCGGCTACCCGGATTCTTTGCGATATCAAAACCTTTGAGGAAGTTGCCATCGCCGATGCACAGGATACTTAAGATATTCCTACGCTGCCGGCCCAGAGACAGTCTGCAAAATGACCGGTACTGATTTCTCGAAGTTCAGGTACCTTCTTGCGGCAGATATCCCTGACAAACGGACAGCGCGTATGGAAACGGCAACCCGGGGGGGGGTCTATCGGGCTGGGTACATCACCCTTTAGGAGAATTCTTTTGCGTTTTTTTTCAGGATCCGGTATGGGCGATGCCGAAAGCAAAGCCTGGGTATAGGGATGCAGTGGATTTTTATAGAGCTCTTTTCTATCGGCCAGTTCCACGATTTTACCCAGGTACATGACGGCCACCCTGTCGCTGACATGCTCAACAACGCTCAAATCGTGGGAGATAAAAAGATAGGTCAGCCCGAACTCTTCCTGCAGATCCTTCAGCAGGTTAATCACCTGGGCCTGGATGGAAACATCCAGCGCGGATACGGCCTCATCGCATACGATCAACTCAGGGTTGAGGGCCAGTGCCCGCGCGACACCGATCCGCTGGCGCTGTCCGCCTGAAAACTGGTGCGGATAGCGGCGCATATGCTCCTTTCTCAAACCCACCACCTCCATCAGATCCAGAACACGCTTTTCCCGCTGTTTGCGGTTTTTCATGCCGTGGACCAGAAGCGGCTCGCCGATGATATGAGATATATTTTTACGGGGATTCAGGGAAGAAAAGGGATCTTGAAAAATAATCTGCATCTTCCTGCGCAAAGCGCGCATCTGTTGTTTATTGTAAGAAAGGATATTTTCGCCTTCAAAATAAACCGTTCCGGAAGTCGGCTCCTCCAGCCGCAGCAGATTTCTTCCCAAAGTGGTCTTACCGCAGCCCGATTCGCCCACCAGCCCCAGGGTTTCTCCGCGCTTGATGCCCAGGCTGACGCCGTCCACAGCCTTGACCGAGGCGATCTCCTTCATCATTACGCCGCCCAGGATGGGGTAATATTTCACCAGATTATCTATCCGGACCAGCATCTCTTGCGTTTTTTCAGCCTCAGGCATATTTTAAACACCGCACCTTATGATTTTTATTCACGTCAACCATTTCAGGCCTTATCCTGTGGCAATCGCTAAAAGCATCCGGACAACGGTCACTGAAAAGACAACCCTGCGGCAGATTAAAGAGCGAAGGCACAACACCGGAAATCGTTTTTAACCGCCCGTCCCGGGTTTCGCGTCCGATCGCCGGTATCGATTCCATCAACCCGACGGTATAGGGGTGATGGGGATCAGCGAACAGGGTTCGCACGTCGGCAAATTCCATCATCTTGCCGGCATACATGACAGCCACGTTCTGAGCCATCTCAGCAATAACCCCCAGATCATGAGTAATGAAAAGGATAGCCGCCCCTGTTTCCGCCTTGAGATTATTCATCAAATCGAGAATCTGGGCCTGGATGGTCACATCCAGCGCAGTTGTTGGTTCATCGGCGATCATCAGTTTCGGGCTGCAGGCCAGGGCCATGGCAATCATCACCCGCTGGCGCATGCCGCCGCTCATCTGGTGGGGGTAATCGGTCAGACGGGTTTCAGGATCCGGAATCCCCACCAGGCGAAACATATCGATAACCCGGTTACGCGTCTCGGCAGCCGACAGTCGCTGGTGCAGCCGGATAACTTCGCCCACCTGATCTCCCACCGGAAAAACCGGATTAAGGGAAGTCATGGGTTCCTGGAAAATCATGGAAATCCAGTTGCCCCGGATTTTACGCATGCGGGCCTTGGAAAATTTCAACAGATCTTCATTCTCAAAAATGATCCGGCCATCGACAATTCGGCCCGGAGGTATCGGAATCAGCCGGATAATGGAATGAGCCGTAACACTCTTGCCGCAACCGGACTCTCCCACCAGCCCCAGAGTTTTACCGGGCTCAATGGAAAAACTGATGTCATCCACCGCACGTGCCACGTGCCCCCGGACATCGAAATAGGTTTTAAGATTTTTGATTTCAAGTAGATTATCGATGGTCATACCCTATCCTCATACCCCTGCAGCTTTAATCTCTCAACCGTGGATCCAAAGCATCCCGTAATCCGTCTCCTAAAAGATTAAAACCTAAAACCGCCAGCAGGATGGCGATGCCCGGAAAGGTCATTACCCACGAAGCTCTTAGAATAAGGGAGCGGCTGCTGGCGATCATAGCGCCCCATTCCGGGGTGGGCGGCTGGGCCCCCAGGCCTAGAAAGCTAAGGGCGGCTGCGTCCAGAATAGCGGAAGCAAAGCTCAGAGTAGTCTGGACAATCAACGGTCCCAGGCAGTTGGGCAAAATATCGACGAAAATAATTCTCCAGTCCTTGGCGCCAATCGATTTTGCAGCCAGGACGTAATCTTTTTCACCTTCCTCCAGAACGCTGCCGCGCACAATCCGGGCAAAACGCGGCACATAGGTAATCCCGATGGCAATCATGGCATTGCGCAGGCTCGGCCCCAGATAGGCCACTACCACAATGGCCAGCAGGATATAGGGAAATGAGAGAAGAATGTCCATAAGCCGCATAATGACATTGTCCAACGTACCCTTGTAATAACCCGAAACCGCACCGATCAGAGTACCGCAGAAAAAGGCAATACCCACTGAAAACACAGCCACCAGCAGGGACACCCGAGCGCCGTAGATGATCCGGGACAAAATATCGCGCCCCAGATCATCCGTACCGAGAATGTTTTTGGATGCCCCGCCCTCGGCCCATACCGGGGGTTTAAGCTGATCGTAAAGGGATGCTTCCACAGGATCATGAGGGCTCAGGAATGGTGCCAAAATCGCAGCCGAAAAGAATGTAATCACGATCACAAGACCGACAACAGCGGTTTTGTTGCGCCACAACTGGCTCATCTGGTCCAGCATGGGATGCCGGTCTTCAGGGTTTTTTATTGATTTTTCCTTGTTCATATAAATTTACTTCGTGTACCCTGATTAAATTGAATATTTTTAGTATCGCCCTATTAATTGAATATTGAAAAATGAAAATTTATGGCATCGCTCCGCTCTGTCTTTTTATAAATACAATCGATAGAATACCTTAATTATTCACTATTCAATTTTCACTGTTCACTATCCTAGCCTACTGCACACTGATCCTGGGGTTGATGACGGCATAAAGGAGATCAACTGCCAGGTTGATCAGAATAAAAAGGGTGGAAATAAACAGGGTGCCGCCCTGAATAACCATATAGTCCCTCTGCATGACCGCGTCGTACATCCATTTCCCCATACCGGGCCAGGCAAAAATGGTTTCCGTTAAAATCGCACCGCAGAGCAAAACGCCAAATTGCAGACCGATGGTTGTGATGATCGGAATCATGGCGTTGCGCAGGGCATGCTTGTATACCACTTTGAATTGTGAAAGCCCCTTGGCCTTGGCCGTTTTGATATAATCCTGCTGCAGCACCTCCAGCATGGCCGACCGCGTCATACGGGCCACAATGGCAGTGGGAATTGTACTCAGGGTAACGGCCGGCATGATGATATGCCAGATGGCGTCTTTGAAGGCAATCCAGTTGCGGGTCAAGGCCGCATCAAGGATATAAAAATTGGTAATGACGTTCAGATCCACGTCAATGCTGAGCCGTCCGGAAATTGGCAGCCAGCCGAGGTTCAGGGAAAAAATCAGCATGAATACGAGGCCGAGCCAGAAAATTGGCATGCTCACCCCGATCAAGGCTCCGAGCATGCTCAGATAGTCAAAAATGGTATACTGTTTGGTGGCCGAGATGATGCCCAGAACAATCCCCATGACGCAGCTTATCATAAGGGCTACAAAAGAAAGTTCAAGGGTGGCCGGGAACCGCTGCTTGATCTCGGTCCAGACCTTCTGGCGTGTGCGGATAGTCTCCCCCAGATCACCCTTCATCAGCCGCTTCAAAAACATGCCGTACTGAACATAAAGAGGCTCATTGAGCCCCAGATGCTCCCTGAGCGCATGCAGGGACTTTTCCGTAACCCGCTCGCCCAGCAGCAGTTCTGCAGGATCTCCGGGAGTCAGGTGAAGCATCGTAAAAACAATGAGCGACACCCCGAAGAGAGTAGGCACTAAAATAAATATACGCCTGATAATATACGCCAGCATAACAAGCTGTTTCCTCTTTATAAATTAGCCTGCGTGCAAGTATCGAATCGCGGGAATCAATATGTTTGACAAGGGTTTTACCGGAAAACCGGGAATATCCGGCAAAGGGTGACATCACCCCATGCCGGATATGGATCTTATCAATCGGAAGGTATTACTTTATCCAGACATTTTTCATCCGAACACTTCCGGTGGGATGCAGCTTGAAGTTCTGCACCTTGTTCAGGGTCGGCCAGATAACCGTTGAATGGGCAATGGAAATCACCGGACACTCATCATAGATCAGTTGTAAGGCCTTCTTGTAAATCTCGACCCGCTTTTCCTGATCCACAGTCTGTTTACCCTGTATCATGTACTTATGATACTGTTCGTTTTTCCACTGGGTCCGGATGGAAGAAGATGCCATACCGTCAAACAAAACCGCCAGGAAGTTGTCCGGATCACCGTTGTCACCGGTCCACCCCAGCTGGAACAGATCCATATCAGCAGGCTGTTCACGCTGCTTCTTCAGATAGGTACCCCAGTCATAGCTAACGATTCTGGCTTTTATGCCGACCTTGGCCAGGTCGGAAATCATGGCTACACCTATTTTCAACCCCTCGGGGTTGTATGGCCGGGGAACCGGCATGGACCACAAGGTAATCTCGCCAAGGCCCTCACCGCCGGGGTAACCGGCTTTTGCCAGTAACGATTTAGCCAGTTCAGGATCATATTTAAAGCCCGGAACATCATTGTTGTAGCCCCACATGGTCGGTGGAATGGGGTTTTTGGCAACCTGTCCCATTCCCTGGTAAATATTGTCCACGATGGCTTTGCGGTTAAGGGCGTGAGCTACAGCCTTACGCAGATTGACGTTGCTTTTCCAGGGTTCCTTGGTGTGGTTAAAGGACAGGTAGCCGATGTTCATGCCCGGCTGGGAGATCAATTTTATATTTTTATCCTGTTTGGCCAGCTGAATATCGGCCGGATTGGGGAACTGGCAAACATGAATATTGCCCATTTTCAGCTCAAGAAAGCGGACTGAATTTTCCGGAATGCAGCGAAAAATCAGTTTATCCAGGTAGGGGCCACCGGTTTTGTCCCAGTAGTCCTCATTTTTTACCAGCACAATCTTGTCATCGCTGACCCATTGGACAAACTTGAACGGACCGGTACCCACTGGATTTCTTAGAAATCCCTTGGGATCTTTCAGAAAGGCGGCGGGGCTGATAATATCGGCAAAATCCATGCCCATGTTAGCCAGAAAGGGCGCTTCAACGCGCTGGAGCTGTACAACCACGGTATATTCGTCTACTGCCTCGATGGCACCTATGGTATCATCCATTTCCATGGAGACCCAATACTCGGGCGGTCTTTCCTGGGGCGGAACATCAAAGCCCTCGCCGATAAATTTAAGGTTGGGTTCTTTCATCATGCGACCGATGGAAAAAACCACCGCATTGGCATTAAATGGCGTGCCGTCATGAAATTTGACGCCCTTGCGCAGATGGAATGTATAGGTTTTGCCGTCTGCAGAGATGTCCCAGGACTCTGCCAGTCCGGGTTCCAGGCTGGTGGACTCGTCGGCATAGGCTACCAGGGCTTCAAAAACATTATCGCAGACCATGAACGAATTGCCGTCTGTTTCATAGGCCGGATCCAGCCCGACACTGTCGCCGCCGCGCCCAAAAACCAGGGTGCCTCCCTGCTTGGGTGCCGCCATAGCTAGTCCTGTGCAAAGGAATACAACAACCGTCAACAACAAAATAATTTTTTTCAACATACGTTCCTCCTCCCTTTGGTAATAATGGATTTTACTTCCTATACGTCACCTCTTTGGAACAATAGACTATTATCAGGAAAAAAAATATTTGTCAAAAACAACCTGATATTAAAACGGGTTGATTCAGTCCGAGGAGGATAATAAGTGCCGATTTTCTACAGCCTTCCTTCTTCCACCGCATGGCAGGCCAAAAAAGTGCCGCTATTGAGCCTGTTCAGCACCGGCACCTCTTTTCGACAACGCTCATCGGCATGAATGCAGCGCCCGTGAAACACGCAGCCTGGCGGCAGATGGATAGGAGTGGGCACTTCGCCCGTGAGTTTGATGTGACGGGATTTTCTCTGGCTGAGCCTTGGAATGGCACTCAGCAGGGCCTGGGTATACGGGTGTCGTGGTGTTTTGAACAATTCGGCAGCCGTTGCAATCTCGCACAGGGTGCCCAGGTACATCACCGCCACCCGGGTGCTGATATGTTCCACCACCGAGAGGTCATGCGTGATGAACATATAGGTCAATCCCCGCTTTTCCTGGGCATCCATGAGCAAGTTGAGAATCTGGGCCTGGATGGACACATCCAGGGCCGATACCGGTTCATCTGCGACGATGAACTCCGGATCCACCATGAGGGCTCTGGCGATGGAGATGCGCTGACGCTGGCCCCCGGAAAATTCATGGGGATACCGGCCGGCCCATTGGGGATCCACCCCCACCTGTTCCATGACCTGTGCCACCCGATCCTTTACCTCACCGTTGTGAATGGACGGGTTATGGAACCGGATGGGGCCCTCCAGAGTCTGGCGAACCGTTTTTCGAGGGTTCAGGGATGCATAGGGGTCTTGAAATATCATCTGCATCTTGGCCCTGAACGGGAGCATCTGATGAGCGGTGAGATGATCGATGCGTTTGTCGCGATAATAGATTTCCCCGCTGTTGGGGGGGTAAAGCCCCAGGGTCGTCCTGGCCAGGGTGGACTTGCCGCAGCCGCTTTCCCCCACGACACTCAGTGTTTCACCGGGCAAGATGGTAAAGCTGACATCGTTAACCGCCTTGACCGTGGTTTTTCGGCGACGGATACGCCCTTTTTGAAACGCCAGCTGCTCCAGCAGTCCGCCGGAAATATCGAAATGCTTGACCAGATTTTTTAATTCCAGCAATGCATTGTCATGCGCCATGATGCATTCCTTCCACCGGTTGGGTCTCTGAAACGGAAGGGTACCATCCTTTGGTTTCCGTTTTTGCCGCAACCATATGGCATGCGGCCGTCTGCCGGGTACCGGGCAGGTCGAAAAGTACCGGGGAAACCTGTTCGCACAGGCTGGCTCGAAACTGACAACGGGGATGAAAGGCACATCCGGGGGGGATATCCGTCAACGTGGGCATCATACCGGGGATCTGGTTCAATCGCGCCCCTGGCTGAAGGCTCCCGGGAAGCGCTTTGATGAGCCCCTGGGTATAGGGATGTCGCGGATCCTTCACAATCTGTGCGGTGGGTCCGGATTCGACGATTTTCCCGGCATACATGACAGCGATATTTTCCGTGACCTGGGAGACAACGGCCAGGTCATGGGTAATCAGAATCAGCCCCATATCTTCCGAGGCACACAGATCCAGAAGCAGGTCCATTATTTCCGCCTGAATGGTCACATCCAGAGCCGTTGTGGGTTCATCGGCAATGATCAGGGCCGGATCGGTCAAGAGGGCGATGGCGATGACAATGCGTTGCCGCATGCCCCCGGAAAATTCATGGGGATACTGCCCCAGACGTTTTTCCGGTGAAGGAATCTGCACCTTGCGAAGCTTTTCCAGGGCAATCGCCTCGGCCGCTGTCTGGGAAATCTGTCGGTGGGCCTGGAGTGTCTCCACCATCTGGGTACCGATGCTCAGCACCGGATTCAAGGTCATCATCGGGTCCTGAAAGATCATGCTGATCCGGTTGCCGCGAATATCCCGCATCTGTTCATCGGGCAACCGGGCCAGGTCCCGTCCCTCGAAGGTGATGCTGCCCCCGGAGATATAGCCCGGTTTGCTGATGAGGTTGATGATGGCAAATCCGGTGACCGACTTGCCGGCCCCGCTTTCCCCCACCAGCCCCAGGGTTTCTCCCTTGTCGAGGGTAAAACGGATGCCGTTAATGGCGGTCAGATCGCCGAACCGCAGTGCGAATGTAACCTCCAAATCCGTAACTTCGAGTAAATGCCTCATATGTTTGTTTACCTTGTCCGCCGGGCCTGTTATCCCTTGTAGAGTTTCGGGTTCATGACATCCCGGAGCCAGTCCCCCAGGAGATTGATGACCAGCACAAAGATCACCAGTACAATACCGGGGAAAAGGGTGATCCACCACGACCCGGAAAAGATGTATTCAAACCCGGAATTGATCAATGACCCCAAAGAGGGCTTGGTCACCGGCATACCCAGTCCCATGAAAGACAGGGCCGCTTCGCTCATGACCGCATTGGCCACCTGAATGGTGGAGATAACCAGCACCGGTGACAAGCTGTTGGGCAGGATATGGGCCACCATGATCCGCTTGGAGCTGTATCCGGTCACCCGGGCCGCCTCCACATATTCCTTGTTTTTTTCCCCGAGAACAGACGCCCTCACCGTCCGGGCATACTGGGGCCATTCGGCCACACCGATGATAATCACCAGAAGGGGAACGGCCATCTGTTCATACTGGCTGACGCCAAAGGCCACCTGAAAAATAGCGCTGATAATAATGGCCACCATGAGGGTGGAAAAGGACAGCTGAACATCGGCAATCCGCATGAGAATAGCGTCTGTCTTACCCCCGGCATATCCGGAAATCAGGCCGATACTGATGCCTAAAAACGCTTGGAGCATGACGGCGCCGCAGCCGATGAGCACCGACAGCCGCATGCCGTGAATAATGGTACTGAGGAGATCTCTGCCCTGAATATCCGTGCCGAGAATAAATTTTGCACTGCCTTCATCCATCCATGATGGCGGTATCTCAGCGTCCATTATATCGATGCTCGCCGAGTCATAGGGGTCAAACGGCGCAATCAAAGGCGCCAGAAGCGCCGTGGCAATCAACACCATCAAAACGATAAAACTGGCAATGGCCACCGGGTCCCGCTTGAAGCTGTAGAAAAAATAGGATTTTTTGAATCGCTGCCAATAATTTTTCATGCTCTGCCCGCTATTCTGACCGTGGGGTTGACCAGCCCGTAAATAATATCCACAACCGTATTGACCACCACAAAAAGTGCTCCCACAAAAATGATGTATGCCACCAGCAGCGAGGTATCCGAGCGTTCCACCGCCTCAAGGAACATGAATCCCATCCCCTGCCACTGAAATACCGTTTCGGTTAAAATCGTATAAGCAATGAGGATACCCAACTGAACCCCGCCCACCGTAATCACCGGCAACAGGGTGTTCTTGAATGCATGCAGAAACCAGATGCGTTTTTTATGCAACCCCTTGGCCCAGGCGAATTTGACGTATTCGGTTTCCAGCACCTCCATCATTTCGCTTCGAATCAGGCGAATAAACAGGGGCAGCATGATGGAAGACAATGCAATACTGGGCAGAACCAAATGCTTCAGTCCATCTATCGTAAAAAAACCACTGTGCCACCCCCAAAGGTTCACCGTGTCACCCCGACCATAGGACGGCAAACAGTTGAGCCCAATGGCGAAGGCATATATCAGCAGAATTGCGGTTAAAAAAACCGGTATGGACACACCGACGATACTAACGCCCATGGTAATTCGGGAAAACCAGTTTTTGGGGTAGATGGCCGCATACATGCCTATGGGAATGGACAGGAGAATGATGATCAGACTGCTGACCAGCACCAGCTCAATGGTTGCCGGCGCCTTGGCTAGTATCACGTCCAGACACGGTTTTTTGAAAAAAAACGAATGGCCCAGGTCCCCATGAATGGCATTTACCAAAAACCGTCCGTATTGCACCAGAAACGGATCATTAAGGCCCAGATCTTCCCTGATGACCTCTCTTTCCGCTACGGATACCGAGACACCGACAATATCGCGCACCGGGTCCCCGATCTGCTGTTTGATGGAAAATCCGATGAACCCTATTACCAACATAACAAAAACAGCTTGGGTGATCCGTCTGATAATAAATGCAAACATGGTTACAACCCAATTTTTCCACTAACACCCGGCAGGTGTCACGGCCTTAACGATTTAGGGGCAGAACCCATCTGTTATCTGAGGTCCTGCCCCGTTATCAACCAACCTCGGCATGCGCAAAGTATACTTTGCCTGAAAATATCTGCACGCCGTTGATCCTTCTATTCAATAACAAGATCCCCAAAATAGGGGAAATTTTGCACATTGACAATGGGCTCAATACGCAGGGCTTTTTTGCCGGCCCAGGAAAGATTCTGCCAATGAAACGGAATAAAAGCCGCTTCATCATAGAGAATCTGCTCGACCTTCTGAAGCATCTGGGACCGTTTTGCCAGGTCGGTTTCACTCTGGCTTTTGATGACCAGATCGTCTACCTCGGCATTGCAGTAGTTGCCACTGTTGTACTGGCCGTAACCGGTTTCTTTGTTGGGGCACATGAGCAGAAACTCAGTATAATTGGCCGAGTCTTCGGTGTCCGGATGCCAGCCGATGAGCTGAATATCAGCCACCTGAGCATCGAACTCATCCCAGTACTGGGCCTTGGGCATGGCCTTGAGGCTAACCTTGATATTGATCTTGGCCAGCATGCCCACCACGGCTTCGGCAATCTTTTCATCGTTTACATACCGGTTGTTGGGCGAGATCATGGTGCATTCAAAGCCATCGGCAAAACCGGTTTCCGCCATAAGGGCCTTGGCTTTTTTCAGATCATAGCGGGGCACCAAATTTTCCTTGTAACCGACAAAGCCCTTGGGGGCCTGCTGGCCGGCCACTGATGCCGTGCCCTTCATGATCTTTTTGACAATACCCTCATTGTTGATAGCATACGCCATGGCCTGACGGACTTTTGCAACCCGGAACGGTGCCAGACGCTTCTGGTTGAGCTGCAAGGTGATAATCCGGCTGCCGGACATGGTCACGAGTTTGGTATTGGTATCTTTTTCCAGGCGTTTATAGTCCTGGGGGGGGACCGGCATGATAAAATCCACGTCACCGGAAAGCAGGGCCGCCACGCGGGTGGCATCGCTTTTGATAGGGGTCAGGACAATGGTATCGGCATTGCCGGGGCAGGCTGAATCCCAATAGTCGGCGACTCTCTGAAAAACCGTCTTTACGCCTTGCTCCCGTTCAATAACGGTCAAGGGCCCGGTACCGGATTCATGGGTCAAAGCAAAGGACGGACCAATTTTAACAATGGCTTCCTTGGGTCGATTATTTTCATCCAGGCCCATATAGAAAAGCATGTCCATGGGAAAAATATAGGTCGCCATGTTCAACAACAGGGCATAGGGTTTTTTGGTGACGATATCCACCGTGTAATCGTCAACAATCCTCACTCCCGCAAACGGTTCGAAAAGCCCCTTGTAATCCTGGCTGTTCTTCAACCGCTCCACGGTCCATACCACGTCTTTTGCGGTAAAGGCATTGCCACTGTGAAACTTGACGCCCTTGCGCAGATAAAACCGCATGGTCAACTCATCGATCCGTTCCCATTTTTCGGCCAGGCGCGCATCAAATCCCCCGGACTTGTTCCAGCGGACCAGCGGATCAAAGACCATGTGCGAATATTGCAGCATACCACCGGAAAGCTGAACATGGGGATCCAGGGAAACCGGGTCGGCATCCATTGCCAGTTTCATGGTTTTGGCAGATGCAATACCGCCAAGAGACAGAACCATGAAAAGTACCAGACAAATTACAATTGCTTTTTTCATCTTATATCCTCCTTAATAAAAGTTTATAGAAATAACTAAATATAGCTACCAAAGAAGTGATAAGGGGTCAAGGAAAAGTAATCATCGACCCGGACAACCTAATGCGGAGTAATTATGGACGAGGCAATACCGTCAGGGAATATTTTTCATAAATTCATCCAAAATGGTGTACAATTCCAGGATGCTGTCAATGTTGACATGCTCATCCAGCGCATGCTGGCTCATGTCACCGTCAGCCCCCCAGACAATGCCTTTAATGCCGTAGTCGGACAAAAACCGGGCATCACTGGCACCATGGGCCGCCCCGGTACCGGTTTTGTCCGCGATTTTCAGCAAAAGATCCAGATAGGGGGAATCTCCGCCCCAGAAAAGGGGTTCCCGGGATTCTTCCAGAAGTTCTCCCCGGATTGCCGACCGCATCTGCTCAAGCAGCTGATCAAGATTATCCGTTTCGGTGTAGCGGATATCAAACAGAGCCTCAGCATAATCCGGTACCTGATTGAGTGATTTGCCGGCCCGTATGATGCTGAAATTCAACGTTCGATGCCAGTGCTCTGCTCCGGAATCCGCAGGCGGATCGAAAAACGGTTTTATCAGAGCATAATCATCCATCAGTTTTTCAATGGCATTTTCACCGAGCCACGGCCTGGCACCATGGGCTGTCTTTCCCCTGGCAATCAATTTTAATCGCCAGATACCCTTTTCTTTTATCACTATATTTTCAATGCTGCCGCCGTCCAGGGCAATGCAGAATTCGGTATCGACCAGTCCCAGTGCTTTTTTTGCGCCGTTGGCTCCGCCGATCTCCTCGTCACCGGTAATAAGGACACCAAAGGGCAGATCATCCTGCCTCTGCCCTGTCTTTCGCAGCCGCTCAATGTAATCTTTGACCAGGACCATGGACAGAGCCACGGCATATTTGTCATCAATACTTCCCCGGCCGTACAATTTTCCATCTTTTTCCACCGGTTCAAACAGTTCAGGGGGGGCGTCAACCACGTCAATATGCGCCATCAGAAGTACCGGAACCGTTTTGCCGGCCGGGAGAACGAGAATGGAAGGGACGCCGGCATGTTCCACCTGCTTACAGGTAATGTTGTAATTCTTAAAATATTTTTCAATAAATCCCGCACAGCGTAAAATTTCTTCCGGGTTTTTATGCATGGTTTGAAAACGAATCAATTCTTTGGTGAGCTCGATTATTTCCTGCATGGATTTTGTCCTTTCATGGCGTTGCGGGCGGCCTTGCACGCACTGAATTTTTCAGTTGATAAAATAGACAGTCCCGGCAATGGTTTTTATGGGGTCCGGGGAAACTACCGGTTTATTAATACTACCGATCCGGGATCTATGGCAAGCTGAATTTTCTGTCCTGCCCGAGGTGGAACAAAATGGTTGGGAAGAAAAAAAATCAGGGCTCGACCGGATTCGGTTATCAGGGTAATCCGATAGCTGGCTCCCTGAAAACAACAATCGGATATCCTGCCGCTGACTGCGGGCACAAATTCGGATACTCCGCCCCTTTTCTCGGGCATATGGGCTCCCTCCGGCCGAATCAGGACGGTCAGTTCCTGATTGACGGGCATTGAACCCGTATCGATCCGCATCGATCCGATTTCGGTGTCGATCCGCCCTTTCCGGATGACGGTTCCCGGTATCAAATTCTGAAATCCTAAAAACCGGGCCACAGCGCTCGTAGACGGATTTTTGTACAAAATTTCGGGCGCATCGACTTGCTCGATCCGACCGGCATTAAACACCGCAATTCGATCGGCCATGGTAAAGGCTTCTGCCTGATCATGGGTTACAAAAATAGCGGTAATACCCATTTTTTTGAGAATCCGGCGCAAATCCTGAATCAGACGCTCCCGCAAGGCGCGGTCCAGCGATCCCATGGGTTCATCCAGCATCAGCAAACGCGGATTCGGCGCCATGCTGCGGGCCAGGGCCACGCGCTGCCGTTCACCGCCGGAAAGCTCATCAACGCCCCTTTTCTCCTTGCCCTCCAGCCCCACTATTTTTACAATTTTGTTTGTACGATTTTTTATCCGGCTTTCCCGGTAGTGCTGCATATGAAGACCAAAGGCCACATTTTCAAAAACATTTTTGTGAGGGAAAAGGGCAAATTCCTGGAACATCATGCCGAACCTGCGATGGTGCGGCATGACCCCGGCCATGTCCCGGCCATCAAAAAAAACATGGCCCCGGTCCGCATTTTCCAGGCCCGCAATGATGCGCAGCAGCGTGGTCTTGCCGCAGCCCGAAGGTCCCAGCAGGCAGAGAATCTCCCCGGTGTCTACGCTTAAATCAACTCCGCTTAGAGCCGGTTCGTGGTTAAAATTTTTTGAAATATTCAATACTTCCAGTAAAGTCACTTTAAAACTCTCCCATGCCGCCGATTCTCACTTTTTCCAGCAGCAGAAACCCCACGGCGGTCACCATCATCAACATACTGCTCATTGCCATGGCCTGCCCGTAATTCATGGCCCCGGGCTGCCCCAGAAAACGATAAATTGCAAGCGGCATGGTCGGCGTCTGAGGCCGGGCTACAAAAGCAGTGGCACCAAATTCTCCAAGGCTGACGGTAAATGCAAAAACGGCCCCGACCAGTAGGGCCCGGCCTACGATGGGCATATCTACGGCCTGCCAGACTTTTAAAGGAGATGCCCCGAGAAGGGTTGCCGCCTCCCTGAGGCTGCCCGGAATACTGCGCAGGGCCGGTAGAATACTGCGCACCACGAAGGGAAAGGCTACCAGCGTATGGGCCAGGGGAACCAGCATAAGCGATGTGCGCAGGTTCAGAGGGGGCCGATCCAGTGCAATAATAAAGCCGAATCCCAAGGTCACGGCGGACGTGGACAGGGGCAGCATGAAAATCGGGTCCAGCAAGGCCCCGAGGCGCTTTTGGGGCGCCGCCAGAAACGAGGCAGCCGGCAATCCAAGCAAAACGGCCAGTACCAGGGTAACACCGGCAAAACCCACGGAATAGCTAACTGCCTGCATGGGCGGCACAAAAAAGATGGACTGGGTCGGATTTTCAAAAAGTGCCCGGTAAAAAACAAGAGACAAACCATTATCGGTTGAAAAAGATCTGAATATCAGGGCCAGCAGAGGCATGCCCAGTAAAAAAATCATCAAGGCGGTATTGCCCCCTACGATGATTCGGTCCCGGCAGGAGGCCACCTTGCGCTGGGACCTGGCCGATGATGCAGGCGTAAGATTCACGGCGGTCTTGCGCTGCAGGGCCGTATATACTCCCATGAGCGCAAAGGTGAAAATAATCTGAATTATGGACAGGGCTGCCGCCATGGGAAGATTAAACAGATGAACGGCCTGTCGATAGATTTCTACTTCAATGGTGGCAAACCTGGGCCCTCCCAAAATCAGAATTACCCCGAAACTGGAAAAACAGAAAATAAACACCAGCAGGGCTGCAGCAAATATGGCGGGGCTCAGGAGCGGCAGCGTGATTTTGTAAAACGTCTGCCAGGGGGAGGCCCCCAGAACCTGGGCCGCTTCGGCCAGAGTACACTCCATACGGGACCAGAATCCGCCGACGATTCTCAGCACCACCGTATAGTTATAAAACACATGGGCCAGCAGGATAAACCAGATGGTATGATTCAAGTGGATTGGCGCATAAGACAGATCAAACCACTGCATGAGCCATATATTGATCAGTCCGTTCGGCCCCAGCAGGGCCTGAAACGCAGCGGCTACCACCACAGTAGGCAGTACAAAAGGCACGGTTGCAAATGACTGAAGCAGATTTTTACCAAAAAATCGATAACGTGCAAAAACATAAGCCCCGGGCAGGGCCAGGGTCAGAGTAAGGATGGTGGAAAGTGCCGCCTGCCAAAACGTAAACCAGAGAGTGCGGGCATAAAAGGTGCTTGAAACGAGCTTGTGCAGTTTCCCGGGGCTCCACACTCCCTCCGGCATAAGGCTGAGGCTGAAAATTTTGATCAATGGATAAAAATAAAAAATCGCCAGAAACAGCAGGGGCATTGCGACCAGCAATATGCGGTATCGATGTTTATTAATTTTTTTCATCTTAAAACGGTATCGGTCCAGGCCTCGATCCATTGTTCCCGTTTAGCTGCGATTTCAGCATATGGCACCTGGACAGGCCGGTCTGCAATGCAGGCGTATTTGACAAAGACCTCGGGCAAACGGGCCGAGTGATTCGCCGGAAAGACAAACATCTGCAGAGGGATATCTTCCTGAAACTTTCGGTCGAGCATAAAATCAACCAGCTTGCGGGCCAGATCCTGTTTTGGGGTTCCCTTGAAAATACCCACGAATTCGATCTGCCGGAAGCAGGTTTGATCACTGGTCACGGCAGCCGTGGGGGCCTGATCCGGCGGTGTCTTTGCATAGTACACTTCCGCCGGAGGACTGCTGGCATAGCTGACCACGATGGGTTGCCGACCTTTTGATGCGGCGCTGAAACAGCCCCAGTAAGCTTCCTTCCATCCGCTGGTAATCATCACATCGTTGGCTCTCATTTCTTTCCAGAAATCAAGATATCCGTTTTCTCCGAAATGTCCCACCGTGGCTAACAGAAAGGCCAGCCCCGGGGATGATGTGGCCGGATTTTCAACCACTGTGAGACCTCTGTAGGCCGGCTTGACCAGATCCTCCAGGCTTGCCGGCGGCCGGAGTTTTTTTTGGGCAAACCATTTTTTATCATAATTCAGGCAAACATCACCGAAATCCACGGGCAGGAGCCGATTTTGGGGGTCCAGTTTAAGATCATCCCTGATTTGGCTAAGCAGTGGTGATGCATAAGCCTCGAAGATATCTGCTTCCAGGGCTCTGCTCATGAACGTGTTGTCCACGCCGAAGAACAGATCGGCCAACGGGTTGTTTTTCGACAAAATGGCCTGGTTCAGGGCGGCACCGGCGTCTCCGGCCTTGAGAAACCTGATTTTGGCATTGTGAAGCGTTTCAAACGACGCCACCACCGCTTTGCTTATACTGAAGCTGTCATGGGTCATCACCGTAATCTCGTTGGCAAAATCGGCAGCCGTTGTCAAGGGGATGAAAAATCCCAGAAAAAATACACCAGTAGTTATCCAAAGTATTGCTTTTTTCATTTTTTTCTCCTTTAGTAATATCCACCAAAATAAAAAAGCCATCCGGGAGATGCGGATGGCTGAAAAAAATCTGCATTTTCCTCCACCGGCATTATCCGGATCAGGTTCAACGGTAGGGCCCACAGCGCGTAAGCAAGGGTTCCTCTCAGCCTGGTTTGTCCAGGCTCCCGACAGATGGATGTTGTGTTGGTTCTATTGCAATTTATCGTTTATTATTCTATAAGCCTTTACACGATGATGTCAAGCGATAAAGAGTGGCTAAATAATTTTCTGTGGTGCGGATTAATGTTTTTCCCGAATTGAAAAAGGAGGATGACCATGTTTATGCAATTGATCAGAAACAGGAGAAGTGTCCGCAGTTATACCCATCGACCTGTAGAGAAAGAAAAAATTGATATCCTAGTGGAGGCGGCTCTGCGTGCGCCCTCATCCCGAAGCGTTAATCCGTGGGAATTTATCGTGGTCACGGACAACTCCCTGCTGGAAAAAATCTCTCTGGCCAAACCACACGGTTCGGCATTTTTAAAAAACGCCCCTTTGGGCATCATTGTCTGCGGAGATAGCGAAAAATCCGATGTCTGGATTGAAGATACCGCCATCGCGTCGATATTCCTGAACCTGGCGGCCGAATCCCTGGGACTGGGCAGTTGCTGGATTCAAATCAGGAAAAGGATGCATGACGGCCATTGCACCGCCGTTGAATATATCGCCGATCTGCTGAATATTCCATCCCGCCTGACCATTGAATCGATCATTGCGGTGGGATATCCGGAGCAGAAAGAATTACCGCATACCAAAGAGACGCTGCAGTATGAAAAAATGCATTACAACCGCTATGGGACCCGGTAAAAACTCATTTGGAAAAAGTCGGTTTCAAAAAAACAAACATAAAATTTTTACGAGTTTATCAAGTTTATTTCAACGTAAAATTAACCCGGTTCCCCTGTTTTTCACTGTCTTTATCCGAATCAATCACCTCGGGCTGAAGAATAAAAATTCGGTCTTGGGTTATTTTACCGCTTTTCAGCAAAAAATCCTTGACATGACTGGTCCTTTCATAGGCCAGTTGATTCAAATCATCTCTGGTAATCTCAATGTTTGTATAAAGCAGTTTTTCCATCTCACTTGCCGCCAGGACTTTCACTTCTCCAATTTCATTGCGAGGCTTGGCGAATATGGCCGCATCATACGCCTGGACAAGCAGCGCTTCATATTCATCAGGAACGATACGAACATCCTCCAGAGACATTAGGCCGGCACCTTGCTGCAGCATGAATTTTAATTTTTCCGCCTTGAGCAGGTTATCGAACCGGTCACCCCTGATTTTTTTGCTGTCATTGACGGAATCGGCGGTTCCCTGAATTTCCAGTTGCAGAGACGGACGATCATAAAGGGCCTGGGCCAGGGTGTCCAGTTTTTTGACCTGGCCATCGGCGATGGCAAAACCGCCGTAGTCAAATTCTACATGACTTATCTCTTCACCGCCGCCAAACACCGATGACAGCAAAGCAAACGGCGAGGTAATGGCCTTGGTAATCAAATTGACAATGGCTTTAAATACGATGCTGCCCAGGCTGAATTTCGGATCAGCCAGGTCCCCTTGTACCGGAAGATTGACATCAATTTTACCGCTGCGGTCCGTCAAAAGAGAAATGGCCAGGCCCACTGGAAGAGAAGTCGCATCCGGGCTGTCCACTTTTTGCCCCAGGGTCAACTGATCAAAAATAACCCGGTTTTTACCCTTTAATTTGTTATCGGCCACCTCATACTGCAATTGAAAGTTCAGCTTTCCCTTTTGCAGGGTATAGCCAAGGTATTTGCCGGAGTAGGGTGTAAAGGGACTCATTTCGATATCTGAAAAATCGATTTTGACGTCCACGAAAAGGTCCTTGCTCAGCGGGTTGATGGCTCCGGTTATCTCAAGGGGCGCGTAATTGTTCAGACGGCCCTCGATCAAGACGTCCCCACGGGTCCCGGCCGACGACGAAAGTTCGGATATCCGTCCGCCCAATTCCATGAGCTCGGCATTGAAATTCGGCTGAACATAGCGATCCGAGAAACTGATCCGCCCCCCCTGCAACGTGATGCTGCCGATTCTGATCGGTAGCACCCCTGCATCCTGGTCGACATCTATCGGCGCCTGCTCAGGTTGCTGGTCAGGGGCCTGTTTTTCCTGCTTTCCGAGGATTTGGCTCAAATTAAGGCTACCATCGGAGTTGACAATCAACCGGGTATAGAAATCCGAAAGGGCAATTTCGCCCAGAAAAATTCGGGTCGGATTTACGGAAATGTTCAGATCCGCCAAGTGCAGGTCGCCCCAGTTTATAAACTCTTGGGCCGAGTGCTGATCCAGCGACGCAAAGCGATTCAAATCGGCCCATCCCTGATAAGCAAAAGAAATTTTTTCGCCCTCGGCCTGTGTCATCAACATCTTCCCGGCAGTGCTGAGGCGGCCGTCCGTAATCAGTAATTTTATTTTATCGGCCAGATAGGGCTGAAAGCGTCTGATATGGATATTGTCCACATTGACTTTAAGATCGGCTTCCAGCGGATTTAACACCACGCTTCCCCGGGCCGCCAGTTTATCCTGCCCTTCAATAGTAAGGTCCAGCGATACCTGGTACGTTTCCGAGTGACAGATGGAGGGGAGGCGAGCGAGCCCGCAGGGGATAGCTCGCGGAGCCTTCGCTGCTCTGTCACTCGGGCCGTCATTGGAAATTCTGTTTCCCGCTTTTTG
>Ga0075121_1000095_pt1 | contig 56975 bp, 57 predicted proteins | sample AntAceMetag02UKG_FD_69793 | JGI IMG/M metagenome (GOLD analysis project Ga0075121, IMG submission 69793) | Saline lake microbial communities from Ace Lake, Antarctica - Antarctic Ace Lake Metagenome 02UKG | ecosystem: Environmental > Aquatic > Non-marine Saline and Alkaline > Saline | place... | reverse complement strand
CGTTCGCAATAAAATATGAGCGTGATTGGGGATGAGTGCCCATGCGAAACAAAAGGTTTGCGTCTCGGTAACAATATTACCCAGACGTTCAACGAAATTATCACGGTCTTGATCATCTGAGAATATCTGCCGACGCTCAATCCCTCGAACAATGATGTGATGCAAGGCTCCGGGAGCATCGATGCGTGCTTTACGTGGCATACAACCCCCATACCACAGGAGTCTCAATTTCGAAAGTTATAATTTTATGGGCGTCCCCCAAGGCACATATGGGCGTCCCCCAAGGCACATATTTTTGATCCGGGTATGCATCAGTTCGTGCAGGATAACGTAATCCAGCAGTTCCCGGGGCAGGTTCACCAGATTGACATTAAGATTGATGTTGTTTCTCACAGAGCAGCTGCCCCATCGAGTTTTCTGGTTTCTCATAAACACCCGATTGTAGCTGAATCCGTATTTTGCCGCTAATTCATCGAGTCGCCGGACCAGTTTTTCACGGGCTTTTGCCCGGTTGATATGCCCGCTGCCGGGTAACGGACACGATTTTTGCTCTTGTTCTTTTATCTTTTTCAGATGCCGGCTGATCCATGAGGCCTTTTCAACAGCCACTTTTTCAGCCGCCTCAAAGGATACCCCGAAGGGAACAGCCACCCGAACCCCTCTAAACGGCCTGACAGAAATATTGATATGACATGCCCGGCTACTACGTTCCAGCAAAATAACCCCAATGTTATCTATTTCAACTGTTTTTGATTTCAAAAATTTTAACCTGTCTGCTGTTTTAAATCACACCCTCATTCATAGCGTCGCTTATTTTCAGCACGGTTATGACCCAAAAAAAAGAAGGCGTCAAGAGGCCTCTATCCCCAGGGATACCCGGATCTTTTCAGAAGGTATCAAAAAAAGGTAACCGGTTCACCTGAACCCCATGAAAAATTACGCTTCTGTCAGCAAAACCCGAATGCCGAAAAAATTCGTGCATTCCGGAGACTTTGTGGTTATAATAATAAAATGAATCGCTTTCACAACCAATAAAAAAAGGGAGGATGCCCATGTCTTTGATATTAAAAAAATCTGGCAGGAGCCCGATCTTTATTCTAACCGCAGCCACCTTCTGCCTGATTTTCGGCATTGTGGCCACGGCTCAGAGCGGCTGGCTGGACAAAGGTACCAATATTCTAAAATCAATCAGCGGGGAAAAGAAAACAGCGGACCTCACCACCGGTGATATCTCGTCCGCTTTCAAAGAAGCCCTGCACATCGGCACCGAAAATGTGTTGGCCCAACTGGGCCAGGCCGACGGATTCAATGCAGACAGCGCGATCCACATCCCCTTGCCCAAGCAGCTGGACACGGTCAAGTCGGTTCTATCCAAAATAGGGATGTCCCAGTCTATAGACGACCTGGAGCTCAAACTCAATCGGGCAGCAGAAGCCGCCACCCCTAAAGCCAAAGCACTGTTCAAGGAGGCCATCACCTCAATGACTTTCGAAGATGTCCAGACCATCTATAAGGGACCCGAAGATTCGGCGACCCAGTATTTCAAGGGCAAAATGACGCCTGCACTCACCGAGGAGATGCAGCCCATCGTAACAGACAGCCTGTCACAGGTGGGCGCGATCCAGACGTACGACCAGGTCATGGGCAAGTATCGGGAACTGCCGCTGGTTCCCGATGTCAAGGCTGACCTGACGGCCTATGTCCTCGAAAAAAGCCTGGATGGTATTTTTTACTATGTGGCCAAAGAGGAGGCTGCTATCCGCGAGAACCCGCTCAAACAGACTACGGATCTTTTAAAACGGGTTTTCGGGGCACCCTAACCTGCCAAAGCCAGAACCATATTGAATATTGAAAAGTGAAAACTTGTGTGAAAAATGGGAAAACTTGGGAAAACTTGGGGACGCCCATAAAAATATAACTTTCTATTTTCTTTCATAAGTTTGAGTTGCTTAGCTTTGGCGATTTTCTCACCACGCTTTACCGAAATGCTTACAGATGGCTGCGAAACGCCAAGTTTTTTGGATAATTCTGTGGTACTGAAACCCAGCTTTCTCACTGCCCAGTAACACAACATAAGTGTCGCATCTCGATTAGCATCTTAATTGGCATCTGTTTACTCAGGAGGCTAACAATTCACCATATCAAGGCCATGATGAATTGAGTTTAAAGGCGCCCGGTATCATTTTATTTCACGAGGGAACGAACGAAGGGATATATTTTGGGATAAAAATAATCCGCAATTATCCTATCGAAAAAAGGTGCACCCTGCGCGCCCGCATGCGCAAACTTTGTCAATAGAGCTTATCGGCCCCATGTCAGGCGCACCCTGCGCGCCCGCATGCGCAAACTTGATATCGAGAAGCCATTACATGGTTAGTTCATAAAAAAAATCGAGATGCGTATTTTTATCAAGGTTAAAAGACGGTTATCCAGACATTCCGCTGTGCAAAAAATGCCAGTTCAAAAAAAAACACCTGACGCTTGACTTTTACCGATATGCCATTATCTTTACTTAACAGCGCTGATATAAGTGACGCGCAAATGTTTCCTTCTGAAGGTGTATATCCCCAACATTCAAATGCGGTTTGCCCCCCAAAGTTAGAAACTACTGTTTTTTTTATTTTTTATTAAGGAGATTTACAGCATGGCTAACGGTACAGTAAAATGGTTTAACGATTCAAAAGGTTTTGGTTTTATCGAACAGGAAGACGGCGGAAAAGATGTATTTGTACATCACTCAGGCATCAATACATCAGGTTTTAAATCCCTGAATGAAGGGGATCGCGTTTCCTTTGATATTGAAGATGGACCCAAAGGGCCTTCTGCAACAAATGTAACTGTTCAATAATAAACTATTTTTTATTTATTTTAATAAAAAAGCCACCCTGGTGGCTTGAAACAATAAAGTCTCTGGACGGAATATCGTTCAGAGACTTTTTTTTTGAAGCAGCATTTGTTTTATCGCCAGTGCATGTTGTTTCTTTCCTGGAAAATGACCAATTCAAAAAATCAAGCGCAAAGCTTCAAACCTCTACGCTCTCCCTGAAAAAGGCCGCGTCGTACCAGAACTTCAGGATCAAGGCATGTCGCAATACGGGGAATTGATCATTCCACCATGGCGGCTAATATACAGGATCGCGGAACGTGAAATCTATGTTTTTTCTGTAATTGATTCCCGGCAGAATGTTGAGGACATTCTTTTGAAAAGATTGATTCATCAAAAATGAGCTACCGAATAGATTCACCTGCACGATGATGCCATCTACAGCGGCATCGCCCCTGGTAGCCATCAGATATCGCCTGGCCGTAACCAATAAAAAAGAAATAGCGGGTTCAGATGGCAAACAAAATAAAACTTTGCGCTACATGGAGCATTTAAGATCCCGGGCAGACAAACCAACAATCCAATGCAATGCCCCCCAAAGAGACGTCCCCGGGGGCACAATATCATCCGAGTTTTTTGGCAGGTGTTTAAAACGTGATAACTTCATAGCCCTGCTCCCGATATCCGCTAATGGACGGGTGGCCGGACATATCATCTAAGAGTGTCAGGCCCTGGTCCTGGGCTGCCTGTAATGTTCCCAACTTGTGGGAACAGGCCCGGCAAACGCCTTCAACAAGGCCGGCCTCATTTACCTTTTTCCATAATTTATTGAGGGGATGGTCCTCTTTAACCAGTTCGGGAATGAGTTGAACTGCCGAACCCTCTATGATCATTTTTACGTCATATGTTTTTGCCTTCATATCCATGGCATTTAGCAGCACATGAATAAAACACATGGGGTCCCCGTTGAATACAAACAAAACAATTTTTTTCATAGCATCTCCTTATGGTTACTGCAAAAACAAAAAATATTGAAAAGTTCCAATTATAAATCCGTATCAAACGCAACCAAATTCCTGTTTAAAAGTTGAAGTAATTGGCCACACATAAAAGAAAACATCGCGCCGGTTTCAAAAATCGTAAGAAATGATTTGGATATGAAATGTCAGGGGGAACTGACAGCAGTGGCTGTTAGAAAAATACAAGAATACCGCACATGCCAAATTATTCCATTCACCAGCTAAGAGAGAACGAGCAATGATTGATTCTGCTTCATTAATCATCATTTTTAGTTGGGGAATAGATTGTTCAGCGCTTGAAGGAGCACTTAAACGGTAATTTTCAAATACCCTGGGTAAAATTTTTAAAAAATCTTAAAAGATTATTTTAATATGGAATCCGAACCCTTAGCGATCAGCAGAATCGCATGCAAGACGAATTACACCTCCCTGGCCCTTTTTCTTAATTCAAACTTTTGTATTTTGCCGGTTGACGTCTTGGGTAACTCACAAAATATGATATTTTTGGGCCGCTTGAATCCAGCCATATTTTTTCTGAAAAAATCAATTAAATCGGCTTCCGTGGTCCCTTCATAGCCCGGAGTTAATTCTACGAAAGCACAGGGTGTCTCTCCCCACTTTTCGTCCGGTTTTGCAACGACCGCAACCAGAGATACCGCCGGGTGTCTGGCCAGGATATTTTCAACTTCCACCGAAGAGATATTTTCTCCCCCGGAAATAATGATATCCTTGGATCGATCCTTGACTTGAATGTAGCCGTCCTCGTGTATGACGGCCAAATCACCGGAATGAAACCAGCCTTTCTCAAAAGATTTTTCGGTTTCTTCACTATTTTTGTAATAGCCTTTCATGACGGTATTTCCGCGAATCATGATTTCACCCATTGTTTCGCCATCTCTGGATACCGGCTCCAACGTCCGGGGATCTAAAACATCAATTTCTTCCACCATCGGATATCTCACTCCCTGACGGGATTTCAGATCGGCCTTTTTTTCAATGGACAATTTGTCCCAGTCTTTGTTCCATGCACATTGAAGTACATGTCCGTATGTCTCGGTCAAACCGTAAACATGCATGACTTCAAAACCGAGGTGCTCAATTTTTTCCAGAATAGCGCTTGTGGGCGGTGCCCCCGCCATCATTGCATAAATCTTATGATCTATTTTTCTTTTTTCGGTATCAGATGCATTTGCGATCAAGTTCAAAACGATGGGCGCCCCGCCAAAATGGGTTATTTTATGATCTGCCAATAGATCATAGATATCTTTGGCGACGATATATCTGCAGCAAACAACAGTGCCCGCCAAAGCTGCAATCGTCCAGGGGTATCCCCATCCGTTGCAGTGGAACATCGGTACAGTGTAAAGATATTTCAGATGATTGGGCATGTCCCATGCGATAATGCTACCCATGGTCATTAAATAAGCGCCTCGATGGTGGTACACGACACCTTTGGGTCTGCCTGTTGTCCCGGAGGTATAATTCAGGGTGATTGCCTGCCATTCATCCGCTGGCTTCTTCCACTGGTAGTCTATATCACCCTGCTCAAGAAATTCTTCATAAGTGTATTTCCCAAGACGTTCCCCTTCGCCTTTTTGCATTTTTGCATTGGGATCTTCAATATCAATTATCAGAATTTCTCTTTTAAACTTATTCAGGGCTTCTTTGACGACAGAAGAAAATTGAGTATCGACGATAAAGACCTTTGCATCTCCATGATCTAAAATATAGGCGATTGTATCCGCTTCAACCCTTGTGTTTAGGGTGTTGAGGACCGCTCCGGTCATGGGAACCGAGTAATGTGTTTCAAAAATTTCAGGGGTATTTGCCGCCATTATCGACACCGTATCCCCTAAACCGATGCCGTGTTTTTCAAGGGCGCCGGCAAATTTCAGGCATCTGTTGTATGTCTCGATCCAGGTGTAGGTTCTATCCCCGTATATCACCGAGGTGTAATCAGGATACACATCCTTTGTTCTTTCAATAAAAGTCACAGGGGAAAGCGGCACAAAATTGGCTGCATTTTTGTTGAGGTTCATCTCGTAACGGTTTTTTTGTAAATTCACTGTATCCTCCCTATACCGTGCATAACATCCTTTTGGACGGAATCAACATCAGACGATGAGGATTGACAACTAAAAATTTTAAAAATGTAATAATAGGGGCAGGAAAAATTAAACTGTACCACCCTTATATAAAACAGCCAATACTATTTTTTTATCTCTTCTGCTGCAGCTAAAAAGTCTCATGCAAATCGTTGAATGAAGCTGCCGGCCGTAAGCGGATTGGGGATACAAAGGTGATATTTAAAAAGCCGATTTCGGAGAGCTCCCAAACCGGCTAATGCTTTATAAATGGCGGAGAGACAGGGATTCGAACCCTGGGTGGAACCTTCGCCCCACACTCGCTTAGCAGGCGAGCGCCTTCAGCCGACTCGGCCATCTCTCCGTTATGTTTCTGTGGCGGAGGGAGTAGGATTCGAACCCACGGAGCTGTGACACTCAACGGTTTTCAAGACCGCCGCTTTCGACCACTCAGCCATCCCTCCACATGGAAAAACTGACTGTTACCATTTAGTAAAATTCAGGTCAATCATTTTTATTGATCCAACTGCAAAAGTCTTAATTTAATTCCTTTTCTCAAAGCCTTGCTGAAGGATTTTGGTGGAATCCGGAATTGGCAAGGGGAAGGCGGCTGGTCAGGTGGTTTTGCGCACCGTCCATCGGCCCCTTAGAATGTTACCTTCGGTGCTGCCTTTTCGGCATCGGGGATCTCATAGTATTCAGCCTTTGAGACATTGGCAAATGCCGAATAGAATCGCCCCATGAATGTCCGGATATAGGTATTCAGAAGCTGGACGGAATCATTATAGCGTTTCCGCTCCACTGCGATCCTGTTTTCCGTTCCTTCCAGACTGTCCTGAAGTTTTAAAAAAGATTCATTGGCCTTGAGGACAGGATATGTTTCCTTAAGCAGCAGCAACCGTGAAAGTGCACCTTCGAGCCGGTTGGAGGCATCTACCTTACCCTTTACATCTTTGGCCTGAAAATACTGCGTCCTTGCCTGGGCGATATTTTCAAACAGTTCCTTTTCATGTTTGGCATATCCTTTTACCGTTTCCACCAGATTGGGAATCAGATCGTATCTTCTCTTTAGCTGGTTTTCAACCTGGGCCCATTTGCCTTTGACGTTTTCATCCATGGCCACAACATGGTTGTAACCGGCTATAATCTTGCCGAACATCATAAGACCGGCAAGTAAAATAACGCCCAGTACGATCAGTATCACTTTAAGCTGCTTTGACATAATAACTCTCCAAAAAATTTAGTCACTAAATGTTTATATTTGTGTATTTCAAATGAAAGTAATGCGATATGAGTTTTGAGCAATAAGAAGGCAGAGCGGAGCGATACCGCAAATATTCACTTTTCACTATTCAATTGATTAAGCGATACCACAAGCTTTCAATATAATCACCATCCTCCGGATGCGCCGCCGCCGCCGAAGCCCCCTCCTCCGCCACCACCGAAACTGCCGCCGCCGAATCCGCCGCCGCCGCCCCATGAACCCCTGCGGCCACCCATCATTGACACCAAAAACAACATCATCAAAAGTCTTGGATTTTTAATAAACAAAAATGCCAGAATGATCAGCAGTACGATACCGATGATGGAATTAAAAGGATTGCCGGATTTGTCCCGGCCCGCCTGTCCGGTATCGTACTTTACCGTGGGCATGCCGGTGATGGTAACCCCTGCATCTTCGGCGATCTTGTTCGCCATGACAAGGGCCGTGGCAAAGACGCCCTCTGAATAGGCGCCTTTTTTAAAATAGGGGGCCAGCACCTGGCGCCCCAGAGTGCCGGCCAGGCTGTCCGGCAGCACGCCTTCAAGCCCGTAACCGACTTCGATCCTGTACTTTCGATCCTTCACGGATATCAGAAATAACACGCCGTTATCTTTTCCTCTTTGGCCGAGTTTCCATTTGTCATGGGCGATTTTTATGGAAAAATCCTCGATGGATTCGCCATCAAGACTCGGGATGGTCAGGATAACCATCTGGGCAGTTGTCTTCTGCTCCAGCTCGTGAAGATATCGGTTCAACCTGTTTTCAGTGACGTCATCAACCAGGCCGGCCAGATCAACAACATATCGAAGCGGCTTTTCAGGAACATCGACAGCCATACTAAGCGATGCAGCCAGAAAACATAAAAACAGAACCGGCACAAAAACCGCATTTTTATTGATGAATCTCATCTGTCATGTCTCCAAGTTTTTCAATTGCCGTATAACAGTCTTTAAAAATAGCGTTAAGCTGCTCTGCGGTCGGTTTTAGTTTTTGCCTTTTCTGTTTTCCGATGGTCCGGAATATATGGACGTCTATTCCGGAAACTTCCCCAAGAGCTGACAGCACATCATCGTTTTGAACGGGCACCTGTTTGCCGAGGGCCAGCAGTATTCCCCTGAAGAGCGGAATATATCCTGAAAAAGAATCTGCAAACATATTCGAAAGCATTTTACGGTCGCCCATGGACGCGATATAGCCCTGCCTGAGACCTATCAATGTGACTTTCAGTTCTCTTTCACACTGTAGCCGGAGGTCGGAAATATCAATTTCAAGCCCCTGAAACAGGTCATCGCCCAATACTGTTTTATGCAGCAGTTTTATGTTCATGAATTCAAGGGGAAAGACATCCAGTGATTTGTCAATATATTCCCGGGTCATGATTAACGGCGCGGCAACTTTTTTTTTGCGGTATTTTTTTCCCAGAGGCGCCAGTAGTTCCAGAAACTTCAAATCCATCCGGTGCAGGACAAAAACGGAATTGATATCTGAATTTTCAGAATCAAAATCGTCTGTCAGAGAACTTCCGATGATGGTGATCGAGTGAATATTATCCGGATAGCGGCTTAAAATATCTTCCTGAAAGGGTTTGAATTTTTCAGCGGCGACATGTTTCAGCTTTGGGTCAGTCATAAAAATCTCCTGGGTCGGTTATAATTGGATAATGAATAGTGGAAATTGAATAATTGGGTATTCCATCGATTTTATTCCACAAATTTCGCAAATTACACAGATTACAATGCATTCTATCTATTTTATTTATAGAAAACCGGAACAAAACAGTCTTCGCTATAGGGCTGCACCGCCTCAAGAGCGATACCACAGGTATTCAATCGTCAATTCTCAACTATAAGCAGGAATGCCTGTGAAAGCAATACCCCGGCCTGCAATTTTGCCGATTAAATTCAGCGCGGATAACCGGTAATCTCGCGGATACGGTCGTAAAAGGGTTTCAACCGGCTGTACATTTTTTTGTATACTTCATTGAAAAGGGCATCATAGAGTTTGTGATTTTTATGATCGGGTTCATATACCTCACCCATGTGGGTCATGGCGTTCACGGCCGTTGCAAAATCAGTATGCAGGCCGAGCCCCACTGCGGCATCGATGGCCGCCCCCAAGCCGGATGTTTCGTACAGGTGGGGACGGGCCGTTGGCAGTCCGAAGATATCGGCGGTAATCTGCATGGCACTGTTGCTCTGGGAGCCGCCGCCGGATACCCGCAATTCGGTGATGGAAGTTTTGGCTCTTTTTTCGATGCGTTCCCTGCCCTCCCGCAGGGCATAGGCCAGCCCTTCCATAATGGCACGGTACAGGTGAGCCCGGGTGTGAACGTCACCAAATCCGATAATGGCGCCCTTGGCCTCGGGACCCGGCAACTTGAGGCCCGGGGTCCAGTAGGGCTGCAGCATCAGACCCATGGAGCCGGGAGGAACATTCTCCACCAGGCGGTCGAACAGTTTTTCCACTTCGACACCCTCTTTGGCCGCCTCTTCAACCTCGACATGGCCGAATTCATCCTTGAACCAGCTGACCATCCAGTAGCCCCTGAATATCTGCACCTCCAGAGTGTGGAATCCGGGCAGGGCCGAAGGATAGGGGGGCAGCAGGGGAATGGCTTCCACATATTTTTTAAACGTAACGTTGATGGTTGCGGTGGTGCCGTAGCTTAGGCAACCCACCGAAGGGGCCAAACTGCCGCACCCGAGCACTTCGCAGGCCTTGTCGGCGGCGGCGGCGATGAGCACCAGGCCTTGTGGAATCCCGGTGGCCCGGGAAGCCTCAATAGAAATCTCGCCCAGGGGCTGACCCGGCGGCAAAAGTTCTGGAAGCAAGTTGCGATCCATGGGCAGGGCTTTCCATTTCCAGTCCCAGTTGCGGGCCCAGTCAAGCCGCCGGTAATCAAAGGGCAGGTAACCCACCGTGCAACCTAAAGAATCCGTAAAATCACCGGTCAAGCGATGGGTGAGATAAGCCGAGAGCAGCAGATACTTATCGGTTTTTTTCCATATTTCGGGCTGAAAAGTCCTGATCCAGTTGACTTCCGCTTCCTGCTGAAGATAGTCAATGGTGCCACTGAGACGGGCAACCTTGAAAAGGGCGCCCCACAACCCGCCCAGGGGCGGCTGGTCATAGGTTTTCCGCTGGTCGAGCCATAAAATTGCCGGGCGCAGGGGATTGCCGTGTCTATCCAGGTTGATCACTGTTCCCCGCTGGGTGGTCAGGGCAACGCCGGCCAGGCGTTCTTTAATGCCGGGGTTTTTTTTCCACAACCCCTGGCAGGCCTGGCACAGGGCCTTCCAGAAAACATCCGGGTCCTGTTCGGCCCAGCCCGGATGCTTGGAAAAATAGGGCGTAAAGGTGACTTGCTGCCGGGCTATAAGCTGCCCCTCAAGGTCAAAAACCAGGGCTTTGATGCTCTGGGTTCCGTTGTCAATAGCCAGAATAAGATCTTTATCGCTCATGGCACCTTTCCGTTTAAAACGTTAAAACCGGACACCCGGATAAACCGGTACTGTTGAAAAAGGCGTATGCCGTAAATAACAAATTACAAATAAACTCCAAATTACAATAGTCTACAGTTGCATGTTATTTTGATTTCTCCCTGTTTTGGAATTTGAATTTTGATTGTTGTGGTTTTTTGTTTTCTGAAAGTTTTCAACTTTCATTATTCATATACGCTGTTTCGGCTTTCCAGGCAAGTCAAGCCCAAGAGTGCCGCCGGGGTTCATGATATTGTCGGGGTCAAAGTGATTTTTAAGAGCCCGCAAAATATCCATCTGAGTTTTGCCCAGGTGCTGCTCCATCCATGGAGCTATCATTTTGCCGATGCCGTGATGATGGCTCAGAGAACCACCGGAGGCCTGGATCCGGTCGATAATTCCTTTTTGAAATTCACGGTATTTTTCGATATCGTTCATTCTAACAATGAAGATAAAATAAAGATTGGTTCCCTGGGGATAAAAGTGGGAGGCATGGGTCATGCATATGGTGGCAGGCCTCTCTTTTATAAAAGCGCGCACATTCCGGTGTAGATTATGAAAATTATCCCAGGTAACCCCTGATTCCAGGGTATCGATCAGGATGCCGAAATCATTCAAATCCTCGCGCATGTAGGGATCCAGATAACGACTTTTCCCCCACTTATTTACCGGATAACCGGTAATATACATACCTTCGTGCCGGCGGCAGATTTTTTTGACTCTTTTTTTTATATTGGCGGCATACGCCTTTTCGCCTTCGGCCCTGCCGATGAAAAGGCAGCGTTGCATGGGCTTGAAACCGCGCCATCTCATCAGGGTGTCGATCATCGTGCCCTCGATGCCGTAGAGTTTCAGGGCAACATCGGTTTCTTCGGGATCGGAGATCCGGAAAACCGATGGCATGCCAAAGCGGCTCTGACAGATTTCACGGGCCGCCGCCACCGTTTTTTCCCAGTCAGGAAAAACAAAGGCGAACTGCTGCCGATTTTCCGGCATATGCCGGAAAATTTTAAGCGTAGCGGCCACCATGACGCCAAAGGCACCTTCACTGCCTTTCATGATATCATTTACCCGGGGTCCCGTAGCCGTACCCGGAAAGTCGAGGGTTTTAAAAATACCGGCAGGGGTGACATATTCCTGGCTCAAGACAATATCATACATGTCACCATAACAGGAAGATTCCTGCCCCGAACCCAGCGCTGCAATCCAGCCGCCCACGGTGGAGTATTCAAAAGACTGGGGGAAATGACCACCGGTATATCGTGTGGCGGCATTGAATTTTTCCGGGGCCTGATTAAGATTTTTTTCATAAACAGGTCCCATGATACCGGGTTCCACGGTAATGGTCTGATTTTTTTCGGAAAAGGCCAGCACCCGGTGCATATGTGTGTTCATCACCAGGGTAACCCCTCCCTTTGTATTCCTGAATCCGAAATTCACAGAACTGCCGCCGCCAAAGACATACAGGGGCAATTTCCGAGCAGTGCAGAACGTAACAATCCGCCGGACATCTTCCCTGGTGCGGGGGTGAACCACCAGATCGGCAAATGCGTCGTTGATTCCCTTTCTCAGACAAAGGGCCTCTTCCATGGTTTTACCGCTGGCGTATTTCACCCGGGAATAATCATCGGACATCACGTTTTCAGGCCCCACGATGGCGATAAGTGCCTCTATCTGCTCCCGGGTCATGCCGCTCGGCGGTACATTTCCCACCGGCATATTCCCGGAATTGTTTTTTTTTACAAAATTCGCATCGGTCAGGTGAAACTTATCTTTTATAAACCGGTAAAGCCTCTTGTTGGGATGCTTGAATACAGCCGGATCACCCCATTTAAAAATGCTGCGATAGCTTCCGGCCGGAGGAGGATCACTGGTCCAGCGCGGTTGAAAATCACTGTTTTTCGACATGATAGGACTCTCCTGTCGGTTTTAAGGTCACCGTATAGGGCCGGTCGGCATTTTATGAACCCGCTGCCACAGGTCAAGATAGGATTGAATCTCCGCGTCCCAGCGCTCCGAGCCCCAGGACAAAGCCGGTTCACACAATGTTTGAATCCTCTTTAAATATGGCCTTCCGCCGCAGGGTGTCAACAACCCGAGACGCACCCTTCTCAACAGCAGATCGGAAAGATGGTGTACCCACTCGTGTTTTGCCAGAAACGGCAGTTCGGCCCAGAGAATGGCGGTATCACCAATGGTTTCGAGATCATCTGGTGCCGCCTCCCGCACCATCTCGGCGGCACAATTGCCGTAGCGGCCAAAAAGCCGTCGCCATGTCTGTGCTGACAGACCGCGGTCTTCAAGCGGCGCACAGGGAACCAGTGAAAAGGCCGGCATGCGCACTCGATCTTCCGGCAATTCGGGCAGAAACGGACGGGCGGTTTTCAGCGCGTCCCAGGCCAGCCTGCGAAAAGTGGTAAGCTTTCCTCCGGCAACGGTAACAAGCCCCCTGTCCTTCCACACGAAATGCTCACGGGATTCTTCGGAGGCAGACTTTTTCCCACGACTTAGCACCGATCTGACACCCGCAAAGGTGGCGATGCAGTCTTTCACGGATATTGCTGCAGGGGCTGAAAAAATAAAGCGAAGGCCTTCCAGGAGATACGTTGCCTCTTTGGTGGTGATAGCCGGTTCGGCAGAAAGGTCCTGATCATGATCAATATCTGTCGTACCCACCAGGATTACATTTTCCCAGGGAACGGCAAAAACACTGCGGTGGTCTGCGGGATGGGTAAAACTGATGCCGCGGGTAAGCGGCAGGACAGTCTTTGGAAAGACAAGATGACTGCCGCGCAAGGGTCGCAAATGCAGCTTCTTTTTAGGAGAAGGATGCAAACGATCGGCCCAGACGCCGGTGGCGTTGATTACGGCCCGGGCGGTCAATTCGCACGTGGTACCGTTTTCCACATTTTGAATTTTTACACCAGCGACATTGCCGCTGTTGTCACGCAGTATTGCACTTGCCCTGGTATAGTTCAGGGCAGTCCCACCGGCGGCAACCGCCTCGCCGAGCAGACGTAAAACCAGGCGGCAGTCATCGACCTGCGCGTCGTAAAAGCTGAATCCGCCAAGCAGACCGATACGTCTGACCCCGGGGGCAAGGCGCGAAAACTCGTCTTTTTGATAATATTTATGACCACGTTTCAGGGCGATCAGATCATACAGGCCAAGGCCGATTTCCAATACCAGTCTGCCTGGTTTCCGATTGTAAAAAACAGGTAGCAGAAATTCCAGCGGTTCGACCAGGCCCGGCGCTTCCCGCAGCAGGTGTTCGCGTTCAATGACGGACGCCCGGGTAAGCAGCAACCGCCCCTGTTCAAGATAACGCAGCCCGCCGTGGACCAGTTTGGAAGAACGGCTTGAGGTCCCCCATGTGAAATCATTTTGTTCCAGCAGCAGAGTGTCCAGTCCCATGCGAACGGCCTCACGAAGGATTCCAGCCCCTGTAATTCCGCCCCCGATAACGATAAGATCCCATTTTTGTTTTAAATCAGTAAAATTCATATGCATTTTTTAAAAAAAATTTACGATCATCGTTTCCCTTTGTATCCGTATGTGGACTTTTTTGCAAGCTACTGTCATTCAGTACAGGACGGATTACCGAATACTTTTATTGGCCTCTACTAAAATTCCGCCCATATGTATTTTCATATGCAGGTACCCCGGGAATAAAAAAGAAGCCTCTTGAAAATCCCTTTCGACTCATGTTATTTATTCTTAAATATTTGTATGGCCATGAAGCTGCGAAATATGAATCGATCCGCTTATGGATGATGCTTCGCGAATTATTGTGATGTTATATTTCGTATTTATCCTTAAAAAACAAATGTAACGATATAGAAGATTTTTAACTATGAAAAAAATTGCCATTCTCCCGGGGGACGGGATCGGACCTGAAGTGATGCAGGCGGCAGTCAGAGTGATGGACGCCGTACAGGAAAAATATTCATTTAAACTCCAGTATCAATACGGGGATGTCGGCGGTGTTGCCATCGATAAACACGGGCATGCCCTGCCGGATGCAACCCTGGAAATCTGCCGCTGGGCGGATGCCGTTCTTTTTGGTTCGGTGGGCGGCCCCAGGTGGGAAAATCTTCCGCCGGACCAGCAACCTGAAAGAGCGGCGCTTTTACCCCTGCGCCGCCATTTTAAACTTTTCTGCAACCTGCGGCCCGCCGCCATCTTCCCGGCCCTGGCAGCTGCCAGTCCGCTTCGGTCCGATATTGTGGGCCGTGGCTTTAACATTCTCTGTATCAGGGAACTCACCGGTGGTATCTATTTCGGCGGGCCCAAGGGAAGAGAGGGACAGGGACTTGAGGAAAAGGCATTTGATACCATGGTTTACACTCGCGGTGAAATCGAGCGGATTGCCAGGGTGGCCTTTTCTGCGGCCCGAAAAAGGCGCAACAAGGTAACGTCCGTTGACAAGGCCAACGTCTTAACCAGCATGGTGCTATGGCGGGAAGTTGTCAATGAAGTGGCCCGGGACTATGCGGATGTGGAATTGAATCACATTTACGTGGACAACGCCACCATGCAGCTTGTCAAAAATCCGCATCAATTTGACGTGCTTTTATGCGGCAACATGTTCGGCGATATCATTTCAGATGAATGTGCCATGATTACCGGTTCCATGGGGCTTCTGGCTTCTGCAAGCATTAATGAAACCGACTTCGGGCTCTATGAACCGGCCGGCGGCTCGGCTCCCGATATTGCCGGAAAAAAGATTGCCAATCCGATTGCCCAAATTTTGTCGGCCGCCATGATGTTCAGATACAGCCTGCAGCATGAAGCCGCGGCCCAGGGCATTGAAAATGCCGTTGCCCGGGTACTGGAGGCCGGGGTACGGACATCCGATATTGCCCACAAAGGGGAGGATACCGTCGGGACAGCCGCCATGGGCGACCGGATCATTGCGGCGATAATGAAACGATAACCTTTTTGTTATTTTGTGCGCACCTAATCCGGATAAACCGGAACCAAATTGAATATTAAGTGACCAATCATCAAACAACAGGAAGAAAAATATGAAGAATATGCTGGTTACGGGCGGCTGCGGATTTATCGGATCCAACTTTATCCGATTTTTGCTGGAAAAATCTGATTTTTCAGGAAAAATCATCAATCTGGATAATCTGACGTATGCCGGTAATATTGAAAATCTTGCCGGCATAGGAGAAAATTTTTCAGATCGGTATGTTTTTATCAAAGCGGACATCTGTGAGCCGGCAATACTGGATGAAATTTTTCAGACCTACGAAATTGATACGATATGTCATTTTGCTGCCGAATCACATGTGGACAGATCCATCGTGACGCCCGATGCCTTTATCCAGACCAACATCACAGGAACGTTTAATCTGCTGGAGCTGGCCCGGGAAAATCAGAACAGAATGGAGCTTTTTCACCATGTCAGCACGGATGAAGTTTACGGCAGCCTCGGGGAAGAGGGATTTTTCACGGAGCATACCGCCTATGACCCCAGCAGTCCTTACTCGGCGTCCAAAGCCGCTTCGGATCATCTTGTAAAAGCTTACAGCCGGACCTACGGCCTCCCGGTAACCATTTCAAACTGTTCCAATAATTACGGCCCCTACCAGTTTCCTGAAAAACTGATTCCCCTTGTGACATTCAATGCCCTCGAAGGAAAGGCTCTACCTGTGTACGGTGACGGCCGCAATGTACGGGACTGGCTCTACGTCATGGATCACTGCAGGGCCATATGGCAGGTCATGTGCAGGGGAACCCGGGGAGAAACCTATAATATCGGCGGCCAATGCGAAAAATTCAATATTGATGTGGTAAAAATCATTTGCGATTGTTTGGACGAGATCACCCCTGATACCGGTATCGGATCGCGCAGGAAGCTGATTACATTTGTAAAGGATCGTCCGGGACACGATCTGCGGTATGCCATCGATTGCAGCAAGATCAAAAAGGAACTGGGATGGGTTCCGATAGAATCATTTACCAGTGGAATAAGAAAGACCATTCAATGGTATCTGGATAACCAGGAATGGGCGGCAAGGATCAAAAGCGGGGAATATATGACCTGGATAGAGGAACACTATGGACAGGATACCGGAGATAAAAAATAAAAAAGGCCGTGACTACATCATTTTCCCACTGGATGTTCCTTCGGTGGATCAGGCCAGGCGCTACATCGGGCTACTGGCTGATTATGTGGGGATGTTCAAAGTGGGCCTGGAGCTTTTTATTCGATCCGGCCCGGAATTAATCCGGTTGATCCGGGATAACGGCAGTGCCGGAATTTTCCTGGACCTGAAACTGCACGACATCCCGGTCACCGTATCCCGGGCCATGGAAAGCATTGCCGATCTCGACGTTGATCTGGCCACGGTACATTGCGGTGAAAACGCCGGCATGCTGGAAGCGGCCGTCGAGGGCAGCCGCGGCAGGGTCGGTGTTCTGGGGGTAACGGTTTTAACCAGCGTGGGCAGCGACGACATCCGCAGGGCCGGGTTCCGGCAGGAATTTTCCGATTCCCTTTCCGCTCTGGTGCTAAAAAGGGCGGCTATGGCCAAATCCGCCGGTTGCACAGGCGTCATCTGTTCGGGCCTTGAAGTTAAAACGATCAAGCAGCATCTGGGTAAAAAATTTTTAGCGGTAACACCCGGCATCCGGCCGATCAGTACAGTTACCGACCGGGATGACCAGCGCAGAATTACAACACCGGCCCAGGCGGTTCAAAACGGGTCCGACTATCTTGTGATCGGGAGACCTATCCGGGATGCCGACAATCCCTGCCGGGCTGCCGGAAAAATCGCCCGGGAGATTGAGGGTGCGGCTTATCCGGGTTAATACCGGCTCCAAATAAAAAACAGGATACAGACACCAAGTACCAGGACAAACAGCAACTGGTCCTGTTTAAAGCGTTTCATGGGGAACCCCGACCTACTCTTTGTCCAGGCCAAAAGCCGTATGCAGTGCCCGGACGGCCAGTTCGGCATATTTTTCCGTAACCACGCAGGAAATTCTGATTTCGGACGTCGTGATCAACCGGATGTTGATACTTTCCGCTGCCAGGGTTCCGAACATTTTTGCAGCTACCCCGGAATGATTCTTCATTCCGACCCCGACCACCGATACCTTGGCAATATTTTTGTCTCCCAGAACCTCCTCGGCCCCTACTTCCGCGGCAACCTTATTTCCAATTTCCAAAGCCATGTCATAATTTTCAACCGGAACGGTGAAGGTCAGGTCATTTTGTCCGTTCGAACGCGTATTTTGAACGATCATATCGACCTGAATGCCTGCGTCTGCAATCGGGGTAAAAACGGCAGCGGCGATTCCCGGCCGGTCCGGAACTTTCCGGAGAGTGATACGGGCTTCGTTTTTATTGCAGGTTATGCCGGAAACGACCAGTCGCTCCATTCCGGAATCTTCACTGACAACCATGGTTCCTTCCTCCTTGCTGAAAGATGACCTGACATGTATCGGGACTTTGTATTTTTTTGCCACTTCAACCGAGCGAATTTGGAGGACTTTGGCGCCCAGGCTTGCCATTTCAAGCATCTCTTCATAACATATTTTATCAATTTTTCCGGCCCTGGCGCATATGTTCGGATCGGTTGTATAAATTCCGTCGACATCGGTATAGATCTCGCAAACATCGGCATCTAGTGCAGATGCAATGGCAACGGCCGAAGTATCGGAACCGCCGCGTCCAAGTGTTGTAATATTGCCGTCGGGATCACAACCCTGGAAACCCGCCACAACCGCTATATTTTTTTCCGCCACCATATTCTTGATGCGGTTGGTACCAATACCAAGTATCCGGGCGTTTCCGAAAACACAATCGGTAACCACCTCTGCCTGGTACCCGAGAAGAGATTGGGCAGGGTAGTGCATGTCCCGAAGCATCATTGCCAGCAGGGCCGCGGTGGTCTGCTCACCCGTAGCCAGCAGGACGTCCAGTTCCCGTTTGCTGGGAGAGGAAGACGCCTGACCGGCAAGCTTGATAAGGTTATCGGTGACGCCGGCCATGGCGGAGAGGATGACCACGACATCATTGCCCTGATCAACAACGGCTGCCACCCGTCCGGCAACATTTTTTATCCGCTCAATATCAGCCACCGAAGTGCCGCCGAATTTTTGAACAATCAGACTCATATTTGTCCCCTGGAAATTAGAAATTCAGCCCTCATGCTTTTGTGCTGTTGATGAACACATTCAATTTCGGGCCGGGCTTATTAACTATTTCACAAACTCGTTTTATCTCCCCAAATCTCAAATTTCTATTTTCGAGTTTATAGTTTTAAGCTGTAAACGATCACATTTTTTCCAATATGCTTCCCGCGTCTGCGCCATGGGCCAGAATGTTGATTTTACGTGATTTATCGCTTATTATGTTAAATTCGAGAGATAAATATTCACGAGGCAGATCACCTTCCAGCCTTTCGGCCCATTCGATGGCGGTAACATTTTTTTCACGAAGGATGTCATACAATCCGATCTCTTCCATGTCAAGTGGTTCGTTTAATCGATATAGATCAACATGAAAAAGCGGCAAACGCCCGGGATATTCATTTATCAGAGTATAGGTCGGACTTGTAACATAGCAGGTGTCCGGCACATCCAGCCCTTCGGCCAGGCCCTGGACAAAAACGGTTTTACCGCTTCCAAGGTCGCCGCGAAGTGCCAGAACGCTGCCGTTGGAAATCAGTTGACCGATTTTTCTACCCAGGGCCCGGGTCTGTTTGGGTGAATTGGATACAACTTGATATTGTAAGACATTATTTTCTAAATTCATAATTACTCGGGTTTTCAAAAAAACACTCATCTCTCAATACACTACAGAGATTTGATCAGGTCCAGCATATCCCGAACCGCCTTGTCAAGCCCGGTAAGCAGGGCACGGGCCACGATGCCGTGTCCTACGACAAATTCATCTATCTCCGGCAGCTTGCTAAAAGCCCCGATCGTGTGATAATCCAGCCCGCTGCACACGGTTACCTGCAGGTTAAGCCTGTGGGAAAGCTTGATGGCATCAACGGTTTCGTCAAAAGCCCGCTGCTTTTTTATGGCTGTTTTTGCGTCACGAAAAGTTTTTAAATGAAGGGTCACCTGGTTGGCGTTAATCAGGTGAGCTATCCTGATCTGTTCCGGGTCAGGATCAATCAAAACGCCCGCAGACAGGCCGTTATTTTGAAAGGTGGTAATGGTCTCAGCAACTGAATCCTTATGCACAATCAAATCAAGCCCGCCGGCGGGTGTGCTTTCTTCATATTTTTCCGGCACCAGGACAATACGGTCGGGTTTAAGGTCAAGAGCGATACCCGCCATTTCGGAGATCGGTGCGATTTCCAGAATAAACATGGATTGAACAATCTGCCTGAGTATCCGGACATCACGATCCTGAATATGTCGCCGATCTTCCCACAGATGGACTGCAACACCTTCAGCCCCGGCGGTTTCGATCAGGACGGCAGCCGCAACGGGGTCCGGATTTGCCGCTTTACCAATTTGCCGCAGGGCGGCTATCCTGTCTATACTTACAATTAATCCAGCCATCTAAAATTCCTCATTGGATAACAGTTTACAGTTATCGCCGTCACATTTGCGGTCAGACAACGTTTTTAACCAGGGCCAAAAGCTCATGGCTTTTGGTTTCCATCCGAAGGGCTTCAGCTTCCGAAAGTTCATGATCATAGCCCACAAGATGAAGAATACCATGTACCAGAAGCTCAAGCAGACGTTCATCGACATGGATACCGCCTGTCTCCGCCTCTTTCCATGCAGTGTCCATTGAAACGACCACATCACCGAGTAGTTGTGGCGAAATGTGTGAAAAATCACCCTCTTGCATGGGAAATGCGATGACGTTTGTCGGCCCTTCGCGGTTGAGATATCTTCTGTTTAATTTTTGGATTTCAAGATCATCTACAATTAGAATGGAAAGTTCCCCATCAGGAAAGTCCAAGGCGTCTAAGATGGCCTGGATCATCGGCTTTATTTTTTTCGTTACTATTTTGTGCCGGTTTTGTTTGTTGTTGATCAGAATGCCCATTTTTACCTTTCCCATTGCCCCTGGTACTACTGTCGACATATTCTATACGATGATGGTATATGCCGCTTAACATTTTATAATAGCTTCGGGCAATTTTATGCAGATCTTTTAATGTTAATTCACATTCATCCAACTGCCCGTCGGAGAAAATTTTGTTTATCATCCTCTGAACCAGCCCCTGGATTCTTGAAGGCGTTGGATTTTCCAGGGTTCTGGAGGCTGCTTCAACCACATCCGCCAGCATCACAAGCCCGGCCTCGCGGGTTTGCGGTTTGGGTCCGGGGTATCGATAGTTCTCTATATTTACATTATCCTCACCTTTCAACTGCTTGGCTTTTTCATAAAAATAACTGATAAGACTTGTTCCATGATGCTGTCTTATGGTGTCGATGATACGTTCGCCGAGTTTATTTTTTTTGGCGATCTCAACCCCGTTTTTCACATGGGCAATAAGGATAAGGCTCGACATGGACGGGGCCAGTTTATCATGCCGGTTTTTACCACTTAACTGGTTTTCAATAAAATAAAGCGGATTCTTGAGTTTGCCGATATCGTGGTAATAAGCGCATACTTTTGCAAGCAGCGGGTTGGCTCCGATTTCCGAGGCTGCTGCTTCAACCATCGTCCCCACAAGGATTGAATGATGATAGGTCCCGGGAGCCTCCAGCATGAGCCGTTTGAGAATCGGCTGATCAAGATTGGCAAGTTCAAGCAATGTGATGTCCGTGGTATACCGAAATGCAATTTCAAAAAGCGGGGTTATCCCCAGGCACACAATTCCTGCACTGATGCCCCCCAACATGGCAAAAGCCCAGTCCCAGAGCAGCTTAATCCCGGCAAACTCTCCCATATAAAGATTGATAACCGACGCCAGAATCAGATTAAGGCAACCAAGTTTCACCCCCGCCTTGATCAAATTTTTGCGTTCCCGGCAGTTCTGAGTCCAAAATGCCCCCATGAGGCTGCTAAGAAAAAAATAGATGAATATTCCAAAGTGATTTTGAAACAGAATTGCCGAGAGGGCGGATAAAATAAAAGCAAACGGAACCGCAATTTGAAATCCCATAAAAAGGCAGATGGTCATTGCACCTGCGGCTACGGGAATAGCCCCTGTCATGGAAGCAACTGAAAAGGCATAGGATGCACTGAGAGCCATAGTTTGCGACAGTATGGCCGACACTTTGACGATAATAAGAAAAATTATCAGAACACTGGCCAGAAACAGGACGCTTTTGTTGTAACTGCGAGCGACCCCGAGATGGTTATGAATACATGAAAGATAGGTTATAAGCAGAAGACAGAAAACAAGGAGGGCTACCCCCAGGCCGTTGGCGATCGCCTGATCATCACTGGTCTGGGTCTGCATATTTTTCAGTTTGAGCAGATGGATCTGGGTTACCCGCTCCCCTTCACGCAGAAGCATCTCTCCGGCCTTGATTTTATAGAGGATGGGAAGTATCGCCCCGGCCGCCTTTTCTTTCCGTTCCTTGGTGTCGCTTTGATTTAATGTGATATTGGGCTGTATGAGGCGTTGGGAAAAATCAACGATAAGGTTCAGCAACGTGTAATGCATTTCCTTGAGCAGGGGTTGGCCGATAATTCTGACCATGGCCTTGGATTGGTCCAGGCTGTAAAACTGCTTCAAGTTGAAAACGGCGGTTTCGGTTTTGCTGGAAAGGTCCCTCAGGGTGATACCTTTATCGGATTCCGTCATCAAAATCTTTTTGTTGGCAACCACGCCATTATCCAGAATAGCGGTCAAAATTTGAACAATTAAGGCCGGAATTTCAGCCGAAAATTGATTGTTTTCAAGAATCCGGTAGGCTTCTTTACTGACACTGATATCAATTTTTTCTTCAAATTCGGCCTTTTTCTGCCGGACCCTATCCTGCACTGAAACTTTTGGAACCGGGTGTTCAGTAACCCGTTCGCTGTCCGGACCGGGACGATGGAGCTGGTTTTGCAATGGCGCCTGATTTTCAGTATTCATAATTTGCTGAACAATACCAAAGGCGGACTGTATCTTTTGGGTCAATTTAGAGAGCAGCGCCGTATTGTGATCATAAATCGTCAAAACGTTTTCCACGGCCCGCTTGCGGCTTTCTTCGGTGGCCATGTCATCCTGGACCAAAAAGTCTTTCGGGGCCTTAATGTCCCGTTCAACAACATCACCCAGTTGATAGGAGTGCTGTTTTGTCGCCAGATTCGGATAAAAAATAATGGTGAAAATGATGGTGACAAGGACTAAAATGCTCCAGCGAACCGTATTGCCCGAGATGATAAAGTCGTTGAAAGCGTGTTTGTGTTTTTCCATAAGTATGATTTATCTGATGTTAAGCAATTATTCGGCATTGGTTTTACAAGCTGATTTAAGCAATTGAAATCAAGACGGATCGCTTGTCTTTTAGCGCGTCAGCGATCTTTTTGATTTCCCAGATCTTCATATGCCTTGATGATTTGCTGAACCAGTCGATGCCTTACGACATCGGTTTTAGAAAAAAAGACAAATTTTATGCCGTCTATATCCTGCAGAATATTTTTGGCTTCGATCAAACCGGAAGTTTTCTCGATAGGGATATCCACCTGTGTGATATCACCCGTGATCACCGCCTTGGAATTAAACCCGATTCGGGTAAGGAACATTTTCATCTGTTCAGAGGTTGTATTTTGCGCTTCATCCAGAATGATAAAGGAATCGTTCAGGGTCCGCCCGCGCATGAATGCGATAGGGGCAACTTCGATAATCCTTTTTTGCATCAGGTCGGCGACTTTTTCAAATTTCATCATATCGTGCAGCGCGTCGTAAAGCGGTCGCAGGTAGGGATCGACTTTTTCCGTAAGGTCGCCCGGTAAAAATCCCAGCGATTCTCCGGCTTCCACAGCCGGTCGGGTTAAGACAATACGGCTGACAAGGCCTTTGGCAAGCGCTGAAACCGCCATGGCCATGGCCAGGTATGTTTTCCCGGTCCCGGCGGGACCGATACTGAAAACAATATCAAACATTCGAATCGCGTCGATATAGTTTTTCTGGGCAGGATTTTTGGGCGTTATGGCCTGCCTTTTAGATGTGATGAAAATCTTGTCCAGAAAAAGATCTTTAAGGTTGACCTGATCATTGCCGCTCAGTGCCTTTACCGCATAGTCTATGTCGTTGGGGTAAAGAGGGTAGCCGCTTTTCAGGAGGCCGTAGAGCTGTTTGAGAATATTTTGGGCCAGGGCCGCCTGAATGCCGTCTCCGGAAACGATAACCGTATTGCCGCGGGCATGGATTTCAATACCGAGAGCCCCTGCGATTTTTTGCAGGTTTCCGTTATGTTCACCGAAAAGCTGCCGAGCCAGCCCAATATCGGCAAAGGTTATTTTTATTTGATTATTTTTAGAATAATTATCCATTGATATTGGACGAAATGCGGATATAAAACTTAATTCCGTGGCCTGTTTCATGGCTCACGCTGCACTAATTTATTATTTTTTCAAATACTTAAAGGCCACTGTGTCGCTTCAGTCGCAATAAAAAACCATTTGTTGATAATACCCCTATGCCCTGGATGCTATATTCCATCAGCATCGCCCCGGTTTTTACAAAAAAAGGATCTCTTCTCGCTGAAAGGCATGAGTGTCAATATACGATTGATATCATTTAAGTCAAGAACGTTTTGATCCAACCAAAACGATATAAAAATTTTCAATCGATTGCAAACTGCAATTTGATTTTACAGGGAAGTGAATAAAATGCCTTGACTGGTAAAATAGGCTTTGTTAGTTTAAGTGCCCGATACGGTTTATTATATTTAGCATAATGTTTTTTCATCATAATTTCGTAATCGTATAAAAAAGCATGCGAGAACCGGCATACTTCATTTACCGGTTTACACTTTTTTTAAAAAGCCTCTATTGGCCCGAAATTTGACATTGAAAACTAGATACCTCATTTGCATATTTCTGCTTTCCCCAATTTCAAGTTTCCAATTTCACCGCCAAAATGCAAAATCAACAAAGTATAAACTGCTTTTAATTGGTCATGAAGGTTACCTGATGTTGCTTTTTTGATCATTACGATAGATCCATCACCGAAGGTATAATATGAATTTTTTTGATATCGCAGTTATTATTATCACGGGCTATTGTCTGGTCAGAGGCGTTTTCAGGGGTCTGATCAAAGAAATCTCTTCCATCGTCGGCGTACTGGGCGGATTTTATGCCGCCTATACCTATTACGGCGATCTGGGAAAACTGCTGGCCCGGTGGATATCCGATACCACCTATCTCAATATATTGAGTTTTTTAATTATTTTTGTAGGCATCTTTCTGGTGATCAGTATTGTAGGCGTCATTATCAAATATATTCTAAACATCTCTTTTCTGGGATGGTTTGACCGCATCTGCGGTGCTTTGCTCGGCCTCATAAGGGGCGGGTTGATTGTTTGTGTCATTTTCATATTACTCACCGCTTTTCTGCCCAAGGGAGCCCCTATTATCAGAGATTCCATGCTGTCGCCGTATGTGGCACAGGTATCTGAAAAAATGGTCAACGTTGTTTCTCACAATATGAGGCAGGATTTTTCCGCTAAAATAAAGGAATTAAAAAAACTTTGGAAAAACCACAAATAAAAAATGGCTTTTCAGAAAAACGGCCTGCCGGCATGTATGACCTGCTTGAAATCGTTGAGACATTGAGGGGCAAGGGCGGGTGTCCCTGGGACAAAAAGCAGACCCCTGCAACATTGTCGGTTTACCTGATTGAAGAGATGTACGAACTTGTCGACGCCGTTGCCTCCGGCAACCCGGACGCTGTCTGCGAAGAGCTTGGAGATGTCCTTTTTCAGATTGTGTTTATGGCTGGATTGTTTGCGGAGGCGGGAGATTTCAGTGTTCAGGATATCGTGACCACCAATATTGAAAAAATGATCCGGCGGCATCCGCATGTGTATGAAAACGAAAAACTTGAAACCAGTGAACAGGTCAGGCAGAGATGGCACCAGATCAAAGCAATGGAAAATAATCATAACGGTAAAACTTCCTTGCTTGATTCCGTGCCGAACAAACTTCCGGCTTTGATGAAAGCCTACAGGATTTCCGAAAGGGCCGCCCGCACCGGCTTTGACTGGAATGACATCCAGGGGGTGATGGACAAGGTTGAAGAGGAGTGGGCTGAATTCAAAGAGGCCCTGCGAGCCCATGCAAAAACCGATTCCCCGAACAAAGATGATCACCGGGACATGTCCATGGAATTTGGCGATCTGCTGTTTACGTTAACCAATATGGCCCGTTTTGCGCATATTCACCCGGAAACATCTTTGAATGATGCCATCGGAAAGTTCAAAAAAAGATTTAATTATATGGAAGCAGTTTTACAAAAAAAGGGAAGCAATATGGATGCCGCTTCCCGCGGGGAGATGGACCACCTCTGGGATGAAGCCAAACGAGAAGTAGCGGATTTAGGCCCTTAGTCATTGTGCTTTGTTTGTTATTCATCTTTTCCCATCTCCGGGCCTTTTAGAAAAAAATCCGTGTCTTCAACCGATATCGAATGACATGATTTTTCATTGTTTTCATCGATCACGTTGAAGGCAAACCGCTTTTTCCGGTCATGTTTTAATTCAACCGGTTTTTTAGATGCCATCTGCACCTGCAGATCCGTTTTTCCGTCTGCATTGAGCCTGGTGCAAAATTGGTTTATTTTATCAAAAACATCAGTGCCTACCATTTTAATAATGGCCTGGCGCCTGCCACGGGCCGCTTTTTTGATGTTTTGGCCATGGGCGTTTGCAAACCCGGCCTTGTGTTGTTCAATAGCGCCTTCGCAGAGATGCTTCCGGTAGGTGTTTAAAACATTTCGAATTTGATATGAAGGAATATGCATGAAATAAAGTTGCGTATCTCCTAATAACTCAAAATTTATCGTCAGCGGTTTACGAATTGCTGTGATTTATTTGCGACATAGTTTAAAACTCGTGCCCGGCCGCAACTCCTGAGCTATCGACCGGGCACGAATTGTTATCACCTGTTTTTTAAAAACAGCGTATCTTCAGCAAGTAACTGCAACATACCACCGGCTTAATCGTCAAAATCGCCGTCTTCCCCCTTGTCGCTGTTTATGGCACCAGCCCGTACGATATATTTTTCAGGCGTCCATTGGGCCGGGTCTTCAATTCTCCCTGTTTTGGCTCCGGCGTCATAGGAACCGGCAGCAAGAATCGCCTCGATGGCCAGGGGGGCGGTGTCCCCGGCATTGAAGACCCTGGTGAGCATGTTATATACAAAGTCTTCGACTCTTGTAACCATTCTATCCCTTATTTCCTCAGGTTGCCCAAGCAGCCTGTTTTCAAAGGGCAGGTTCAATTTTTTAAAGTTTCCGCCTTTCAACCCCTTTGCATCGGCTTCGGCAAGCATCTGTGCCCATATGGCTTCGGTCATCCCCTCGCCTTTGACCTTGATAAACCCTCCCTTGTCATCGAGTATGGCATTGCCGTAATCATTCACCTGAAGCCCCCAGGAAATCATCTGCAAGGCTGTGGCAACGTTGGCTTTGGTGGTTTTGGTTGTGGCTGCAATGGCTCTCAGGCGATCCGAGTTGTTACCGGATGTACCGTGCTGGGCTCCGGAAATATTGTACTTTGCCAGGGCCTCGTGAATATCGGCGGTCAACTCGATCTGAATCCCCTGATCGCTGGCTTCGATGCCGTGGGTGGTTCCGTTGTTTAAGGCGATCCAGTCCGGGAAAATGTCATGGGCATTCAGACCCTGAATCAAAAACAGGGCTTCATCAACGGTGGAGAGGCCGCTCTTGCCTTTTATTTCACCGACTTCCGTTTCAAGACCCGCCCATTTGGGTATAAAGGGGTTAAGAGCGATATTCGCCGCAAGATTCCGGGCATCGGGAAGATGGGACGCATCAATGGCAATGGAGGTTAATCCGGCTTCGAAAATAGTCGGTATTTCAATTTTGGCGCCGTCTATATCGTCCTCTTTTTTGATGCCGTAATGGTCCGCATGAATCGCAACGGGGATCGTAATACCCATCTCGTTGCAGAGCGCATCCACCTGTCGGGCAATATTCCAGTAATTAACGGCACAATAGGCTGCTGCGCCACCTTCCGAACGGGCAATTTCGATCATGATGCAGGCATTTGCCTTTTGGGCGGCCTTAAGTGCACCGCGGATGACAAAAATATTTCGGCCATTGGCCGCCATGGCAATGGCCTGACCCTTGGCCTGCATGGCGCGGTCAATAAATTTACCACTGACAAGAAGTGCTTTTGAATTCGGAAAAAGCTTTACCACATTGGGCGGACGACCGGTTTCAAGTGCTTTTGCAAAATCTAAAGGTGCTATGTTTTTCTTCATCATTTCTCCCTCCGGTTTTGATGGTTTTTGAACAGATTCTTAATATCTATACCAGTTACAGCGTTTGTCAATAATTTTAGATGCATTTGAGGGGGCTAAATCAAATTATCGGCATCCTTCATTCACAAATTTTAACTTTTTTACAAATCGGGATGTATGATCGAGTTGAAAACCGGCCGGCAATGTGTTTTTATTTTTTTACGATTTGAAAAATATTGTATGGACTATTATTGATGCTGAATATAACATAACGGTTCAATGGCCCGGCGCGTTAACGATTAATGGAAGCTTTTTTATAAAATCATCGATGAAGATGAACTCTCAAAAATATTTGAGATGCCTACGTAAAAGGGCACTCAAAGACCGGCACAAAACATTGAAGCAGGCGTTTGGCAAAATTTCCCGGGCAATCGCTTGCTATGACATTATAAGGTAAATTTTACCATTATGAATCTATTTGGCAGGCTATTAATGATCGGTATTTTATTGTTCGTGGGGGCCTGTGCGGAAAAACCGATGCCAACGTCGGTAGCACCGCCGGTTCCTGAAGATACAACCTCGGAAAGCGAGCTTTGGACCCTGGCTGAAAAACTGTTTCAATCAAAAGAGTACGACCGGGCACTGGAAGCATACATGGTTTTTATGGCCCGGTTCCCGGACAGCCCGCATAATGATGCGGCATTGATGAAAATCGGGACCGCAGGACGTCTTTCCGGTAATGATGCAGACGCCTGCCGGGCGTACCGCCACCTGGCGGAGGAATATCCGAACAGTCTGTTTTTCTTGGATGCTTTGCTCGAAATACTGACTTGCCTGTACAATGAGGGGCGCTACGGCGATACTCTTGAAAAGGCGGCGGTTATCCGGGAAAAACTTATTTTACCGGAACAAAAAACAAAGCTGGAGGTGCTGCTTGGCGATACATATGCGGCCATGCAGGAGCCGGTGGAGGCTTTTTATCATTATGCCGCAGCATTTGAACCCGCCCGGGAAGCTGCCGGGCAGGTCCTATCAGGCAAACTTAAAAAAACCGCAAAATATTTGGAAACAACAGCGATCCAATCTTTGCTCTACCGGCTGGGAAACGATGCTCCCGCGAGAGGATACCTGCTCTATCAGCTGGGACTTAATCGACTTGCCGAGGAAAAGGAAGGTACTGCCCTGACGGCTTTGTCGGAACTGGTAGACTGTTTTCCAGAGCACGAATATGCAGCCGATGCCGATCTTTTAATCGAGAAAATTAAACGCCGATCCTGTTATCAACCCAACCGCGTGGGATGCCTGCTGCCGCTTACAGGCCGCTATAAATCATACGGTAAAAGGGCTTTGCATGGAATAGAGCTGGCAATGTCAACTGCCGGCAATTCTTTAAACAGCATTCTTCCGCACCTTATAATCAAGGACAGCGGATCAAACCCGCAAAAGGCCGTTGCGGCGGTGAAAGAGCTGGCCAAAGAGGGCGTAGCCGCCATAATCGGCCCCATGACAATGGCCGAGGCAGCATCGGGCCAGGCCCAGTTGAGCCAAGTGCCCATTATCGTTTTTTCCCAGAAAAACCGGATTACCGGAATCGGCGATTATGTCTTCAGAAATTTTCTTACATCTGAAATGCAGGTAAAATCCCTGGCATCCCATGCTTTTGACAGGCTGGAGATAAACAACGTGGCCATTCTTTACCCGAATGAAAAATACGGATCGACCTTCATGCAGCTTTTCTGGGATGAGGTTATAGCCCATGGCGGGCAGGTGGTCGGCGTTGAATCGTATGATCCCCACCAGACTGATTTTGCAGATGCCATTAAAAAACTGACCGGTCTTTATTATGAGCCGTCGGACCTGCTCAAAAAAGAATTGGAACAATATGAAAAAGAGGACTTCCAAGCGGATGATCCCGGAATCCTGACGAACATGACGGCGGTCCGGGCACCGGACGGCACTTTTAATTTTGGTCCGCCTCTGTTTCCCGGCGAGAGCACAAACAGCGAAGAAGTCGATGAGGAACCCTTAGCGATCGTTGATTTTGATGCGGTTTTCATCCCCGATGCACCGAATACGGCCGGCCTCATAATTCCACAACTGGCTTTTTACGATATTAAAGACGTTTATCTTCTGGGTACCAACATCTGGCACTCAAAACACTTGATTAAAAGAGCGGGAGAATTCCTCCAGGGATCTGCAGTTGTGGTGGATGGTTTTTTTAAAAATAGTAATTCAAAAAATATCAAACAATTCAGCCAAGCGTTTCAAAAGGCATTTAAAACCAGCCCGGGCTTTATCGAAGCGATTGCTTATGATACGGCCCGTATGGTGTTCGAGACACTTGGCCGTTGTCAGATATGCCTGAGAAGCGACGTGCGGGATCGGATTTTAAATATTTCCGGTTTCAACGGAGTGACCGGTCTGACGGCATTTGATCAAAGCGGAGAAGCTGTCAGGGAGCCCTTTCTTTTAACGATCAAGGGACGCAGGTTTATTGATATCGATGATGGCGGCAAAAATTAAACAGCAACGATTCGACAAATTTATCTATGGTACATATCGCTTGTTCAGCAGGGCCACTTGTCCGCAAGGAGATGGCGGTCAACAGCGGGGCCGCCGAAAAACATGCCGCTGTTATCTCCCGGATGCCGGCGTCCGGAAAATAAAAAATTCAGGACCCGGGCTGAATCAATGAGCCTTGGCCGGTGGCTTCGAGGACATTGAGCCATAGTTTGCCGAAAGGATCAATCCGGCGGCATTTACCGGCGGAAGCATCCATGGGAACGTGCACAAAATGGTCGTTCCAGTAGCCGATGATAAATTTCGTTCTACCGGTCATGGCGGCGTGAACCGCATCCCGGCCCAGAAAACTGCAGAACACATTATCATTGGCATTGGCCGGCAGGCTTCGGAGGATGTAACTGGGATCGATATACTTGAGCGAAACCGGGATACCCTCATCCCGAAAATAGGTAATTATTGCATTTTTAAGAAACAGTCCGATATCCTGCAGCCGAATATTGCCGGAATCATCCCGCATTGCGTGAGTGCTGTTGAAAAATTTCTGCCCCGCACCTTCCGCTACAACGATCACCGCATGCTTTCTATGTTCCAGCCTTGATTTCAGGGCAGCCAGAAAACCGCCGGGTCCTTTGAGATCAAAATCCACCTCGGGTATCAAAACAAAATTGACATCCTGCCGGGCCAGGGCTGCCGTGGCGGCGATAAACCCGGAATGCCGGCCCATCAGTTTGATCAAACCAATACCGTTGGGATATCCCAAGGCTTCATTATGGGCACCCCGGATGGACATCGTGGCCACGTCCACCGCCGTATCAAAGCCAAAAGACCGCGAAATCAGATGAATGTCGTTATCAATGGTTTTGGGAATGCCGATAATGCTGATTTTTAAACCTCGTCTGATAACGGCATCTGCAATCTTATTGGCCGCCATCAGGGTCCCTCCGCCGCCGATCAGGAAAAGAGTGCCCAGGCTCAACCTTTCCAGGCTATCGACGATTTCCTCGATGGGCTGAGGACCCCGCGAGGACCCCAGGACAGAGCCGCCGCTTTTATGGATATCAGCCACCGCTGCCGGGGTAAGGTCCATGAGATCATGACCGAATTTTGGAATCAAGCCCTGAAGGCCGTAGCGAATACCATAAATATGGCGGACTCCGTAACCAAAGGAGAGTTCCAGGACAATGGCGCGAATAATGTCATTGAGTCCCGGGCACAGCCCTCCGCAGGTGACCAGGGCGCATCGCAACTTGCTGGAATCAAAATAGATTTTCTCCCGGGCACCGGCCAGCTCAAAGGCGGGAATTTCCCGCCCCTGATCAAGCAACTGGTTAACGTGATCCGGATTTACATCTATCAGTACCTGCTGCCGGTCCGTGACAAAACACTGGGAATGAGTGTATCTTCCCGATGTTAAAATCGGTGACAAAATTTTTGATTCACCGAGTACGGGAATAGTAGTGTCAATTATATTTTCCGGCATGTTATCCCCTTATAAGCAGCATTATATTCGTCAACTATCACGGTATCGAACGAGACATTTTTTTTCAATTACCGTTGAATTTAAATTCACCTTTCCCCAGTATGTCATGCAAGTGTAGAACTCCTTGAACCCTTTCATCGCGATCCGTGATGGGCAGTACGGTAATTTCATACTTTTCCATTAAATTCAAAGCATCGTACGCCGGCACATCAAGCCCCAGAGTTCGGGGCTTCGAGGTCATGACCTCTTCGACCCCAAGTTGAACGACGGGCTTTTCATCGGCAATACAACGCCTGAGGTCACCGTCGGTAATGATGCCGACGAGACGGTTACCGGATTTTACGATTAAAACAACACCCAGTCCGATACGATTAATCTCGGCAATGGCTTCCCGCATGGTTGCGCTTTCAGGAACAACCGGTACGGCATTGCCGGTGAGCATCATATCGTTAACACTCATGGACAACCGCTGTCCAAGAATACCCCCGGGATGATATCTTTTAAAATCACTTGATTTGAAATGTTTTTTATTGATCAGCACCACGGCCAGCGCATCGCCCATGGCCAGCATGGCGGTCGTGCTGGCGGTGGGAACGATTCCCATGGGACAGGCCTCTTTGGCAACCCCTACATCAATTATCAGGTCGCTGTGCCTGGCCAGGGTGGAATCTTTTGCACCGGTAAATGCAATAATGGTACATCCGATACTTCGGATACTGGGTACCAAGAGATTGAGCTCATCCGTTTCACCGCTGTTTGAGAGGGCGATTAAGATATCTTCACTGCAGACCATACCCAAATCCCCGTGCATTGCCTCCACCGGGTGAAGGAACAAAGACCTTGTACCGGTACTGTTCAGGGTCGCTGCGATTTTGCGGCCGATTATGCCTGATTTCCCGATGCCGGAGATGATCAGACGGCCCTTTGACCTGTATATGAGTTCAACTGTTTTGACGAAATTACCATCAAGCCGATCAATCAGGCCCATAATGCCCCGCGCCTCTATTTTTAAGACGTCAATTGCCTGCTGCAGAATCATTCGTTTAGATTTTTCCTGTTGTTGTGTTTGGTGAATCATAAAAGCCCAGCCCGGATAAACCGAAAATTACAAATCACAAGCACCAGCTCTCAAATAAATTCCAATAGCCAATAGTCTGGAGTTGTTTGTCATTTTGATTTCTCCCTGTTTTGAAATTTAGAATTTCAGTCCTTGTGATTTGTATGGTATTTGTTATTTGATTATTGGTATTGCCTGACAATACCTGGTAAGCGTTTACGGCTGTCAATTCATAGTTTACAGTTTTTTTCAACCGTAAACCGATACCCGTAAATTGTAAAGGGTTATTGTTTACAGTACCTTGGATGTTTTTGAAAAAAAAAGCAAGTGCCTTTTCCCGCAATATAAAAATTGCCGAAGAGGCTGTCGCAGGCAAAAATTTTTTCACCCGTCTGGGTATAAATTAATTTTTTAATAATCCGATATGGACCGGATGTAAAAAATATAGTTGACAACCCCCTACCCGGCAATTATATTTTGTCTGATTTTTTAGCCTGCATGGCAGGGCCGGGGAGATAGACTCCAGGCCTTTTTTTTATGTGTATGATTTAATAAAAATAAGAGGGGGTGATTCAAATGATTTGTACAACTATCCGAAATGGGAAAGAGTGTCCTTTTATGACCGCTCAGGGATGTTCCTATAATGGCGGGATTTGCCATGTAATCGTAGAGCAGTGTGAAGGTTGCAAACGCGGCGAGGAGTGTTCCTCCGGCTGGTATTGCAGTGCCTGCCCTGATCCTTCGTTGAAATGGAAAAGCGGAAATTGCAATCTGGCAACGCATGTTTCTTCGACTGTCGTTGGGAAGAAAGCAAAAATCAATCCGCTTAAAGCATCCAAGAGAGGGAGCAGGTAATGTTGCTCACGAATTACTGGTAAGCCCCGCTTTCAGGATAAAGCGGGGTTTTTGTTTTTTGGGTCAGAAGCTTTCAAGGCTGGCCAGCTGGATGCAGATAGATACCAGTTCCATTGCCTGCCTGATATCTTCCAAGGGCGAAAATGTTGGGGCAATGCGAATATTCCGATCAAAAGGATCGGCCTGGTACGGGAATGTAGCCCCGGCGGCAGTCAGCTTGACGCCGACATCGGATGCCATTTTCACCACCTTTTTTGCGCAGCCGGCCAGGGTGTTGATGCTCACAAAACATCCTCCCCCGGGTTTTGACCACTGCGCAATATCTTTTCCAGCCAGCTCTTTTTCCAGTATCTCCTGAACCGCATCAAATTTTGGTTTTATAATGGCGGCATGTTTTTTCATGTGGTTTTCGATGCCGGCCATATCCTTGAAAAATTTCACATGACGCAACTGGTTTAATTTATCCGGTCCGATGCTTTGATAGGCCATCTGTTTTTTTATAGAGGCCACGTTTTTCCGGCTACCGGCCATTATTGCAATGCCGCTGCCGGCAAAACTTATCTTTGAGGTGGACCCGAAAACAAACACTCTTTCCGAATTTCCGGCCGCCTTACAGGCTGTCAGGATATTCTTCAATTTTTCATGCGTGTCTGAAAAATGATGCACTGCATAGGCATTGTCCCAGAAAACCCTAAAGTCCGAGGCCATGGCGGGCATCCGTGCAAGGCGGTCGATGACGTCATCGGAATAGACCGTCCCGGTCGGGTTGCTGTACATCGGAACACACCAGATGCCCTTGATCTGCTCATCTTCGGCCACAAGTTTTTCGACCTGAGCCATGTCCGGCCCCGTATCGGCCATGGCAATCGGAAGCATCTTGATATTCAAATATTCACAAATGGAAAAGTGACGGTCATAGCCCGGGCTCGGGCATAAGAATTTTATTTGAGGCAATTTCCCCCAAGGGGTTCCTTCTTCGGTTACACCGTGAAGCATGGCCCGCGTAAGGGTGTCATGCATCATGGTCAGACTGGAATTCCCGCCGATGATCACCTCGTCCGGTTCCACGTCCAGGTATTGTGAAAAAAAGACCTTGGCTTCGGGTATCCCATCCAGCCCGCCGTAGTTGCGGCAGTCGGTTCCGGCTGCAGTCTGATATTCACTACTGGAGACGCAATTCAGCATCTCCAGCGAAAGGTCGAGCTGTTCAGGGCAGGGTTTGCCCCGTGTCATGTCAAGTTGTATTCCTTTTAATTTAAATGCGTTATACCGTTTTGTGAGCTGATCTTTGATCAGGTTACGTTCCCCGGGGTCAAGCTGTTTTAAGTTCATTGCTCGATATTTCCTAAAAGTTTTATCGGTTTTTGGCCTTTACGGTAATTCATACGCTGCCGGTCAGAGTTCAGCCGCCATTCCTTCAAAGCTCCTTAACCATTGGTTAATCTATAAACTGTTACGGCAAAATTAACACGATTGTATAGCACCACAATGCTTTTATATCAACTTTTTCTTGCAATTATTTGAGTTAGCTATTAAAAAATGTGGGTTAAATTCAATCTTCAATTTTTTTAAATATTGAATTAATCAGGTAGATAACAATTTTAAGCGTCATACAATACAGCATGCCTTTTTTTATAAAATTAAAAAAAATCCTTGAATCCGGCAGCCGGGAAGGCTCGATAAAAATCGCCCGTGCCAGCAAATGGACCCTGTATTTTGTGTTAATCGGCATTATTGCAGGCCTTGGATCGGTTGTTTTCCATTATCTCTGCCAATTGGGGCTTCATTATTTCATGGATCTTGCGGCCGGATATCGTCCGCCGCCACCGGCCGGTGAACACCATCTGCTGCTGCCCACCAGTACGCCGTTTAACCGATGGATTCTTTTTTTCCTTCCGGCTGCCGGGGGGATTGTCAGCGGATGGCTTGTTTATACCTTTGCGCCGGAAGCGGAAGGTCATGGCACTGATGCCGCAATTGATTCCTACCACACGGCCGGCGGCTTTATCCGCGGCCGCGTTCCCGTGATTAAAACCATTGCGTCGGCCATTACCCTGACAAGCGGGGGTTCAGGCGGAAGGGAAGGACCCATCGCCCAGATCGGGGCCGGCTTTGGATCGTTTCTGGCAACGAAACTGAAGCTGTCTGAAAGGGAGCGGCGGATCATGATGGCCGCCGGCATCGGCGCCGGCGTCGGCAGCATTTTTCGGGCGCCCCTGGCGGGTGCGCTGTTTGCCGCCGAAGTTCTTTACAGGGACCCGGAGTTTGAATCCGAAGTGATTATCCCGGCGGGTATTTCCTCGGTCGTGGCTTACTGCCTGTTCTGCCTGTTCTTCGGATGGGGGTCTTTGTTTGAATCACCCAACTTTGTTTTCCGGAACCCACTGGAACTGGGGCCCTATATTGTTCTGGCGCTGGCCCTGGTTTTTACCGGCGTGATTTACATAAAATCGTTTTACGGTATTACCCGTCTGTTTAAATCATGGAACATCCCCAACCATATCAAGCCCGCCATCGGCGGTCTCTGCACTGGTGCCATCGGATTTTTTCTACCCCAGACACTGGCTTTCGGCTACGGGTTTGCCCAGCAGGCACTGTACAATGAACTGACGATTCCGTTTTTACTGTGCCTGGCCTTCGGTAAGATTCTCACCACATCCTTTTCCATCGGTTCCGGCGGCAGCGGCGGTGTGTTCGGCCCGTCCATTGTTATCGGCGGGGCCATGGGCGGTGTGGTGGGTCTGATATTTCATCAGATTATGCCCGGGATTGTCACGGCACCCGGGGCCTTTGTCGTTGTCGGGATGGCCGGTTTTTTTACGGCGGTTTCCAACACGCCGATTTCCACGATTATCTTTGTCAGTGAAATGACCAATTCATACCACCTGCTGCTGCCCAGCCTGCTGGTGTGTTCAGTGGCCTATCTGGCCTCGAAGAAATGGACGATTTACGTCAAGCAGGTCAAAAGCAAAATTGACTCGCCGGCCCATGCCGGTGATTTTTTTGTCGATATCCTGCAGACTATCAAGGTCAAGGATTTAATGGAGCAGGTGAAAAAGGTAGAATTGATCCCTCAAAATATGCAGTTTATAGAGTTTAAAAAATATTTTTCCGCGACCAATCAGCACTATTTCCCGGTAATGGACAAGAGGGGCCGGCTGATCAGTATTTTTTCCAGTACGGATATCCGGGCCGTGTTGTTTTCCAGTGACATCGAGCACCTGGTGGTCATGGAGGATATCGGCACCTCGGATATTATCGTAACGACCATGACCGACGACCTCAACACGGTGCTGCAAAAATTTACCATCAAGAATATCGACAGCCTGCCGGTGGTTCAGGAAGATGATCACGGCATACTGATCGGAATGCTCAACCGGAGAGAAGTCATCAATTTTTACAACCGAAAACTACGGGAGATAAAGAGCAGGGCCGGAAAATAAGCGACACCCGGTAGTGGTAGTATATCTGACTAAACAAATTACAAATGACCAACAACTTCAAACTATTGTAATTTGGTATTTGTGGCGTACGCTGTTTTCAACAGCACCGGTTTTATTCGAATTTGGTATTTGTTTGAAATTTGATGCTTGAGATTTGGAATTTTTTATGAATTCTTCCTATCATAAACATGTAACTTGTTGTTTCTGATTTATCCAGCTTAGAAAGTACACCTTCTACGGCTGATCATAGCAGACGTGCATCAAAAATAACCCTTTCGGCGGAGCAGTTGCCCCGGCCCGGCTGCGGTCTTTGGACAAAAGAATATTCTGAACATCGTCTGCCCCTGTCTTGCCCAGGCCCACATCCACAAGCGTACCCACGATATTTCTGACCATAAACCGTAAAAATCCATTGGCCTGAATGTCAAAGACCAGGTACCCCTCTTTTTTTTCAGTCAAGCCGATTTGATAAATATTTCTGACGGTATGGGCCCGCGGACTGCCGGTGCCTTCGAAAGCTTTGAAGTCATGCTCGCCTTTCAGATGGACCATGGCCGACCGCATGGCGGAAAGGTCCAGATTCAGGGGGATAAACCATGCGTACCGGTGACCGATGGCCGTTGGAATCTTCCGATTCAGGATTCGGTAATTATAAATCTTGAAGCAGGCGTCAAAGCGGGCGTGAAACGATTCAGCAACCATCTCACAGGTGCGGATCACGATATCGCTGCCCAAAAGGCTGTTTAAAGCCCTTTGGAAATCATCCGCCCCCAGGCGGCTGCGGCAGCGAAAGTTGGCCGTCTGTCCCAGGGCGTGGACACCGGCATCCGTACGCCCCGAACCGATAAGGGTAATTTTTTCGTTACATATTTTGCATAAGGCCCGCTCGATGTCCCCCTGGACCGTCCGATCCGTAAGCTGGCGCTGCCACCCATGGTAATGTGTGCCGTCATATTCGATGGTGAGTTTAAAATTTTTCAGCATGGTTGGATGTTGCTGGGATACTTATTATTTTTCGCACCCCACAGCCCTGCACCAAAGACCGTCCGAATGCCGATTTATGGGTAACCCAGATATCTATAAACAGTGCTTTAAAATGATAGATAAATAAATCCGAATGCGCTACATATAGCATGTATCTATTTTTCTTCAAATCGTTTTTACGAGCCGAGTCGATATCGTATCAGGCCGGGACAATAAAAAGAAATTGCAATGTCAGGCAAACCAGGAATTATATTTGATATCAAAAAGTATGCGATTCACGATGGTCCCGGCATCAGGACCACGGTTTTTTTCAAAGGCTGCCCCATGTCCTGCCGGTGGTGCCACAACCCCGAGGGCCTGTCCATCACATCGCAGATCGTTTACAACCGGGAAAAATGTATCGGCTGCGGTGAATGTGTGACGGCCTGCCCGGAAAACGCATTGTCGCTTTCACCTGAAGGGGTTGAAACCGATTTTGCGCGCTGCCGGCATCACGGAACCTGTGCCCTTATCTGTCCGGCTGAGGCACGGGAATCTGCCGGCGAGACCATCTCCGTTGAGAATCTGGTGAACATCATTGCAAAAGATGTTCCCTTTTATGACGAATCCGGCGGGGGCGTGACTTTTTCCGGGGGAGAACCTCTGTTTCAACCGGAATTTCTCTTGGCGGTGCTGGACGCCTGTGCTACCCTTCACATTCACCGGGCCATGGATACCACGGGATATACGGATTCGGACACCATCACGGCGGTGGCCGAACGCACCGATCTTTTCCTGTTTGATCTGAAACTCATGGACCCGGAAAAGCACAAACGATATACGGGTGTTTCAAACCGAAAAATTCTTGCCAACCTTGAGCACATTGCCGGCATGGATCTCGATATTATTATTCGAATGCCGTTGTTGCCGGGAATCAACGATGACGATGAAAACATCGATAAAACCGGGCGATTTATTGCGGCCCTGCCCGGTGTCCGGAAGATAGACATCTTGCCGTACCACGATTTTCAGAAAACCAAATATTCAAAATTCGCCATACCGTATCGTGCCGAAGCGATCGCTTCACCCACGAATCAACAGGTGGCTGCCGTGGGAAAACGGCTGGAAGATTTCGGTCTGAATGTTACCATAGGAGGATAAAAGCAATGAACCCGAGAATTGAGCGGCTTAGAAAGAAAAGTTTTGATGCAAAGCCGTGCATCTCCATTGAACGGGCCGTTCTGGAAACCCGATTTTACAAAAAAAATTACGGGAAATATTCCATACCGGTACTGCGGGCCCTGACATTCAAGGACCTTTGTGAAAAAAAGACCCTGTTTATCGGCGACGATGAGCTGATCGTGGGCGAGCGGGGTCCCTTTCCCAAGGCGGTTTCAACCTTTCCCGAACTTAACTGCCACAGTGCCGAGGACTTCCGGATTCTCGACAACCGTCCGATGACGGGATTCAAGGTTTCCCCGGAAGATATTTCGGCATATGAAAAAGAGGTGGTTCCTTACTGGCGGGGTCGGTCCATGCGGGACCGGGTGTTTGAACAGGTGCCCGAGAAATGGAAAGATGCCTACGAGACCGGCATGTTCACCGAATTTATGGAGCAGCGGGCCCCGGGTCATACCACCCTTGACGGCACCATCTACACCAAGGGCATGCTGGATTTTAAAAAGGATATCGTCCAAAGTGTCCAAAAGCTTGATTATCGCAGTGATCCGGAGGCTTCCGACAAGGCCGAAGAACTCAAGGCCATGGATATCGCCTGTGATGCGGCCATTATTTTTGCCCGGCGCCATGCCGCCCTTGCCGAACAGATGGCCGCCGATACATCCGATCCCCGCCGCAAAGGGGAACTTATGAAAATTGCAAAAATTTGCCGCCGGGTACCGGCCCATGTCCCCGGGAATTTTTGGGAAGCGATCCAGATGTACTGGTTTGTTCATCTGGGCACCATCACCGAGTTAAACGGCTGGGATGCCATGAGCCCGGGCCATCTGGATCAACACCTGTTTCCGTTTTATGAACAAGGACTCGCCGACAAAACCCTTGACCGGGATATCGCCAAAGAGCTGATCAGTTGCTTCTGGATCAAGGTAAACAACCATCCCGCCCCGCCCAAAGTGGGTGTCACCGCCAAAGAAAGCGGGACCTACAACGATTTTACCAACATTAATCTGGGGGGGCTCAGGCCCGACGGCAGCGATGGTTCCAACGCACTCTCCTACCTGATTCTGGAAGTCGTGGACGAACTGAAACTGCTCCAGCCCCAGTGCAATGTGCAGATCAGTGACAAGACCCCGGATCGGTTTTTGAAGGCGGCCTGCCGGGTGATACGGCAGGGTTACGGGTATCCGTCGGTGTTTAACACCGATGAGGTGATTATGGAACAGGTGCGCGCGGGCAAAACCCTGGAAGATGCCCGGGAAGGCGGTACCAGCGGCTGTATTGAAACCGGGGCTTTCGGCAAGGAGGCGTATATTCTCACCGGGTATCTGAATGTTCCCAAAATTCTGGAGTTGACGTTAAACAACGGTATCGATCCGCTGACCGGTAAAAAAATAGGGCTTGAAACCGGTGACCCAAAGACCTTTGATCGTTTTAATGACCTGTATGATGCTTTTTCCCGGCAATTGAAATATATTGTTGATATCAAAATCCGCGTCAATAACTATATCGAACGGATGTACGCCCTGAATGCCCCGGCGCCCCTGCTGTCCGTGGTGATGAATGACTGCATTACCAAAGGCCGGGATTATTACAACGGAGGGCCGCGGTATAACACCAATTACATCCAGTGCTGCGGTATCGGGACCATCACCGACAGTCTGTCGGCGATTAAAAAACATGTTTTTGAAAATAACACCATCACCATGGAGGGGCTGCTCGATGCCCTTACCCATAATTTTAAAGACCATGAAGCCCTTCGTCTTCGACTCAAGAACAAGACCCCGTTTTTCGGAAACGACGACGATGATGCAGACAAGATCATGCAGCGGGTCTACCAGTCGCTTTTCGATACCATTGACGGGCACCCCAACACCAAAGGAGGCTGCTACCACCTCAATATGCTCTCCACCACCTGTCATGTGTATTTCGGCAAGATGCTCGGCGCCTCGGCCAACGGGCGATTTGCCGGTTTTCCCGAATCCGACGGCACCTCCCCGTCCCACGGGGCCGACCGCAACGGCCCCACGGCGGTGATCAAATCCCTGAGCAAGATGGATCAGTTCAAATCCGGCGGAACCCTGCTGAACATGCGGTTTTTGCCCGATGTTCTGGCCAGGGAAACGGACCTGGATAAACTGGCCGGTTTAGTGCGGACCTATTTCAAACTCAACGGTCACCATATCCAGTTTAACGTAGTGGGCACCGACACCCTTCGGCGTGCCCAGATTGCACCGGATGAGTACCGCAACCTGCTGGTACGCGTGGCCGGGTACAGTGATTATTTTGTCGATCTGGACAAAGACCACCAGGAGGAAATTATCGCACGCAATGAAAATGACGATTTTTAATCAGCCGGTGGTATAAATGGCTTGGGTCGAAAGCCCTGTGGGCAACCGGAAAAGACAGGTTGAAATTATTGTTCAGAATGATCAAAAACATATCCCACCGAACGGATGCTCTTGAAATAAATAGGTTTTTTGGGTTTTTCCTCAAAATATTTGCGAAACCTTACGATGAAGTTGTCTATGGTACGGGTGGTTGTGTGGTGGGTATAGCCCCAACCGATTTCCAGCAGATTACCCCGGGAAAGCGGTATGCCTCGGTTGGCGATAAAAAGCTTTAAAACCTTGACTTCCTGCTCGGTCAACTGGACCGTGCCGGCCTTGCATCGGGCCGTAAGTGTTTTAAAATTGATCTGGTTATTGCCGAATATGTAAATATCATCATCCGGGGCCGGCGTGTCACCGGATATGCCCCCGTCCTTCTTTTGCCAGGATACTCTTGCCAATAACCGGTCCACGCGCAAAAGAAATTCTTCCAGATTGAACGGTTTGGCAAGGTAGTCGTCCACCCCGAAAGCCAGGCCTTTTATCTTGTCGTCATCTTCGTTTTTGGCGGATAAAATCAAGATGGGCAACCGCTCATCTTCAAGCCTTATATTCTGCAAAACGGAAAATCCGTCAATACCCGGAAGCATAATATCCAGCACGATCAAATCCGGCCTCCACTCCTTCCACTGCCGGAGCCCGTCAACTCCGTTGGGGGCAATGCTGACTTCATAACCCTGCAAAGAAAGGTTGAGTTTCAGGCCTTCGGCTATATGCCGGTCATCTTCAACAATAAGAATACGCTGTTTATCTGAATTTTTCATTGTCCCGATCCGATCCTGCGATATGGTAAAATAAGGGTAAAAACAGACCCTTTTCCCAATCCCTCACTTGCGACAAGAATTTTTCCTTTGTGAATTCCAGCGATAATCCGGGCCAGGTAGAGGCCTATGCCGCTGCCGGTGGCGGACATGTTGTCTGCGCGGCCGATTTGATAAAATTTTCCAAACACCCTTTTTTGCTCGCTCTGCGCAATTCCAATGCCATTGTCTTTAAAATGAATATACAGTTTTCGAATGCCCGATTCAAATTCAATGTCAATTTCAGGTGTCGGTGAATCATTATACCGGATGGCATTGGTCAGTATGTTCATCAAAAGCATCTCAAAAAAGGGACGGTTGATCTTAAGGAAAAAAGTTCGCCCGGAAGAGTTGGAGGTATTGATATTACATTTTTGAAACAGATGGATATTGTTTTTACAAAAACGTTCAACCATAAGCACAAGGTTTGTTTTGACGAATTCCCCCCTGTAACTTTTGCTTTCCAACTGGGCCAGGTTCAAAATGCGGCTGATATTGTCGGAAAGGCGCCCCACGTCCTGAATCATGTAGCGAATGTACTTAATCTGCTCTTCTCGTGAAATATCATGTTTCAAAAATGTTTCCAGGTACAGTTTCAGCGATGTAACGGGTGTCTTCAACTCATGGGTAAAGCTATTAATAAAATTATACTGCATCCGGTAGAGCTGCAGTGTTTTTTGATTATAAACAAAAATAATGAAAATTCCCATAAAAATGATGCCCATCAAAACTGAAAGCACCACGATAACCACCCAGGTCTGTGAGGCAAGGACCTGGCCGGCGTCAAGATTGAATCGATTGATAAGGGCCTTTAAGCCGGTACTGACCTCAATGTACCAGTAAATATAGAGAAATAGAGAGGCTCCCAGGGCCAGAATGGAAAAAATAAGGATCAGGATGGGATGGAAAAACCATTTTGAACGACTTGTAACCATGTAAAATAAATACAATCCGTTATTGATTCTGTCAAGAACGGATGGCCTGAACAGGCCGGAAAGAGCGGTCATTATGCCTGGCCGATTTGTAAAACTTTTGTAAAACCGTTTTTTGTCTATGCCGGTATTCAGGCGGCCATTGACTGTTTTACTTTATCCGGGCGAATTTCAAAATCATAAACCAGAGGTACATGGTCGGAAAATTTAACCTGGGGTATCTGAAAATCAGTCGGACGGATCTCGGCGCTGTGAAGAATAAAATCGAGTTGCCTTTTGGGGAATCGGCTTGGATGGGACGGCATCCCTTCGCAATTGGCACTCTGGAGGCCGGTGGCGGCAAGAAATAGCTGTAATTCACCATCCCCGTGGAACACATTAAAATCACCGGCCACAATCACCGGTTTTTTTACATGGTCCACAATTGTATACAGGTCCTTTAACTGGGACTGGCGATGTCGGAATTTCAATGACAGATGAACCAGGAAAATTGTCACCTCATCAAGTTCAAGTTCGATTACCAACCGTTTGACACCGTTATTTAAATAGTGAAATTTTTTAGAAATAATTTTCTGATTGGTCAGCAGCGCATTACACTGCTTATTTAAAATCGGAAATTTGCGGACGATTGAGCTGGTGGAATATTTGCTCTTGCAGATGTGACGCTGATGCATTTCACCTGCAATGACCTTGGCCTGGTTATTTTTTTCAGTACGGAAAGATCCGCTGTCCACTTCAATCAGGGCCGTAATATCGGGTTTGACGGTCTTGATGAAATCACTTATTCTTTTAAAATTACCATTGGTCTTTTTCAAATATCCAATATAGGGTAGAGGAAAATGAATTTTTCTTCCGATGCCTGCGCCATATCTGATGTTATATAAAAGTAGCCGCATAAAACAAAATTCGCCCGATACGATGGTCCGAAATTGTCACCTGTGTGGTGCACATTAAATCTAAAGATATTCCTTAAAATATAGAAGTCAATAAAAAACAGGGCGGCCGCCTGATGCATACGAAAGACAGCCGGCATGGAATATATGAAATGTATAAGAATCTTGCAATTTTATCTGCTCCGTCGTATATCCGTGTTAACCGTATTTAAAAATGACGCTCTCGTAAAAAGTCCGCCGAAAATATTTTAGATACAATATACATGCTTTTAAAATCAGTTAAACGCTATATATTGTGGTTTAATTTCAAACTTTCGACTTTTTACGAGGGCATCAAAAATGGGAATGGCGGCCCGATTTCATTAAAATAATGAGCGGCTGCAATACAAAAACGTTACAAAATTAAGTTGATCCCACTGAATATCACCCAACAACTTGAGGAAAAGAGATGAAAAGTAAAAAGATCGGCTGGATCGGAACCGGTATCATGGGCGGTTCAATGTGCATGCATGTACTAAAGGCAGGCTATGAGGTGTATGTCCATAATCGGACAAAAGAAAAAACAGATCTGCTGACGGCGCAGGGTGCCATCTGGTGCGAATCACCGACCCGGGTTGCTGAAAACTGCTCTACCGTATTTGCGATGGTTGGCTACCCGGCCGATGTGCGCAGTGTCATTCTGGGGCCTGATGGGGTGCTGGCGGGAATGGCACCGGGGGGGATACTGGTGGACATGACGACCTCCGAACCCTCCCTGGCCTTTGAAATATTTACCAGGGCCGGGCAGCAAAAAATTGCCGCCCTGGATGCACCGGTTTCCGGCGGCGATATCGGTGCACGGGAGGGCAAACTGGCAATCATGGCCGGTGGTGAAAGGGATATCTTTGAAGCCTGCCTGCCGATTTTCGAAATTTTCGGTGGGAATATCGCCTATATGGGCCACGCCGGGGCCGGGCAGCATACCAAAATGAGCAATCAGATTATGATCGCATCAACCATGGCGGGAGTTGTGGAATCGTTGCTGTATGCCGCCAAAAGCGGGCTGGATATGGATGAAGTGATCGACATCATCGGAAAAGGGGCTGCATCGGCATTTTCCCTTAACGTGCTGGGCCGCAGAATTGCAAAACGCGACTTTAATCCCGGGTTTTTTATCAAACATTTTGTGAAAGATATGGGCATTGCGCTTGACGAAGCCAGGCGAATGAACCTGATGCTGCCCGGCCTTTCCCTGGTTCATCAGTTTTATCTCGGCGCCATGGCGATGGGGTATGAAAACCTGGGCACCCAGGGATTGTACAAAGTCCTGGCCGGGCTTAACCAAATGGATGGCCGGTAGAATTATGAAACCATTCAGGGGGTCGATGTTCAGAAATGCCTCAAAAAAAATAGTTTTGAAACAGGATACGGGAAAAGGAAAAGAGGAAACAGAATGCAAAGCCCTGAATCCTGAACGCTTGCATTCTTGACGCTCTTGTAAAAAGTCGAAGTTTTAAAAAACGACTACCAAATACAGATATTAATCTACATGGCGCCACAATATAATGTGGTTAAAATTGCAGTGTCCGACTTTTTACGAAGGCATCATTCTTAAAATATGGGCGTCACCTGCCGGAGCATGTAATAAATCAACGGGACAAAGATGGCCGGAAGCATATTGCCCACTTTTATTTTTTTAATTTCCAGCAAATTGAAACCAATTGCCATGATCAGCAACCCTCCGACCGCGGACATCTGCACAACCACCTCGGGAACCAGTAACGGTTTCATGAAGAAGGCGCTCAGGGTCAGCGTGCCCTGATAAATAAAAACCGACAGGGCCGAGAGTATGACGCCGATGCCCAAAGAGGCGCTGAATATGATGGAGGATATGCCGTCTATGAGGGCTTTGGCAAACAAGGTCTGATGGTTGCCGGTCAGACCGCTTTCAAGGGAGCCGACAACAGCCATGGAACCGACACAAAAAAGCAAGGTGGCGGTTACAAATCCCCTGGATATGTCGTTGCCGGATTTTGAGAGTTTTTTTTCAAACCATCGGCCCATGGCCTCAAGGCGGTCTTCAATGGCTGCAAATTCACCGATAACGCTGCCCACGGCCAGGCTGATAATCACCAGAAGCAAATCATCCGTTTGAATTGCGGCCATGATCCCGATGAGAATCACTGCCAGCCCCATGGACTGCATGACCGTCTCCGAGTATTTTGCAGGGATGCCTCCTCTGAATACAAGACCGATGAGGCTTCCAACGATGATTGCAATGGCGTTGACAACAGTACCTAACAAAATATCTCCTTAAACAGGGGCAGACCCTGGTGTCTGCCCTGCGCCGGGCACGAGCACGTTTATGACAAAATCGCTTACGCTGCCCTGTCTGAAGAACAGTGGGTAAATGAACAAAAAACACGTCGGAGGATTTTTTGCGATCCGTTATATTTGCCAATGGCGTCTTGAACCATTCCGGGAACGCCTTGAAACTATTGAACCCACGCGACCTGGTCATTGCGGCTGACGGCGGAGCCGGTCATTGCCTAGCCATGGGAATAAAACCCGGCGTCGCCATTGGTGATTTTGATTCGCTCTCTCCGGATCATTTGAACCGGCTCAAAGAGATTGGTACTGAAATCATCCGTCATCCGGTTCGCAAGGACTTTACCGACCTGGAACTGGCACTGAAGCTTGCCGTTGATAGAGGCGCCGATGAAATCCTCATTTTGGGGGCACTGGGCCGTCGCTGGGATATGACGATCGCCAATATCTTTATGCTGGCAGCCCCCATCCTGGTTCAAACTCAGGTTCGAATCGTCGACGATTTTCAGGAAATCATACTTTTATGCAAAATGAAACCGCACAGCATTCATGGCCGGGCAGGCGATACCCTGTCTCTGGTCCCCCTGTCTGAAGACGTGCAGGGCATTACCCTGGGCGGGCTCGAATATCCATTGCAGGATGATATATTAAAATTCGGCGCCACCCGGGGCATCAGCAACGTCCTTGTGAATGACACGGCCACCATTTATTTTAAGCAGGGGCAACTACTGTGTATCCTGACCCGGACAAACCGGAAGTAAATCACCTCTCGATGGTAACGGAATTGAGGATCACGGCTTCAATGGGCCTGTCCATGGCACCGGTCTTTACAGAACCGATTTTTTTTACCACATCCAGACCACTGGTCACTTTCCCAAAAACAGAATGACGGTCGTCCAGGTGCGGGGTAGGGGCCAGTGTAATGAAAAACTGGCTGCCGTTTGTGCCGGGGCCGGCATTGGCCATGGACAGAACACCTTGGTCGTCATGCCTCAAAGAGGGATCGAATTCATCACCGAACTGGTACCCGGGGCCGCCGGTACCGGTACCCAGCGGGCATCCGCCCTGGAGCATGAACCCATCGATCACCCGGTGAAACTTCAGGCCGTCATAAAAATTGCCGCCTTTTTCCGTATTTTGTCGGCCCTCTGCAAGGTTGACAAAATTCCAGACCATTTCCGGACATTCTTTGGCAAACAGTTCCACATCGAATTTCCCCAGGCTTGTATCAAAAACCGCCGTTAGTCGTTCAATGTCTTCTTTGTACTCACTTTTGACAAAACTCATGGGATTCCTCCTGAAATAATTTAAATTACAATCGTTAAAATCGACATGCTTCATATGGGCCCTATAACCCTTATATTATTGGGTGGCCCTTATACTCGGCAATTGAAAAATAATTACCGCCTTCAAATTCGGATAAAATAAGCAGGTATGGCGGCGCTGTCAATGCCGAGAGGTATTTTGTTTCGATGGCGGACAGTCGCCGGGGTTACCTGTCTGCATTCAGAAAGGCGGTAATTTGCTGCTGCATGCTATTAATCCGGCCGGGTTCAAACCAATGAATTTCGGTATCGCCTCTGAGCCAGGTCATCTGGCGTTTGGCGTATCGCCGGGTATCCCGTTTCAGGGTTCTTACGGCTTCGTCCCACGCAAGGCGGTTTTCGAGATAATCGACCATGTGACGGTAGCCGATTGACTGCATGGATTTCAATTCAGGGCCGTATCCTGCGGCCAGCAGATTTCGGACTTCCTCGACAAGGCCCTGGCGGATCATGGCATCCACCCGGTGGTTGATTCGCTCATAGAGTATTTCCCGATCCAGGTGCAATCCTGTTTTCAGTACGGCAAACGGCTGTTCGGCAAATCCGTGTTCGGCCTGCTGAACCGAGAGCGGCCGGCCGGTGAGCTGATAAACCTCCAGGGCCCGGATAATTCTAAATGCATCATTGGGATGAATCCGGCGGGCCGATTCGGGATCACAGGTATGGAGACGTCGATGGAGAAAAGCAGATCCGAAGGTGCCGGCCTCTTTTTTCAGGCTGGCCCGCACGGCCGGATCAGATGGCAGGGAAGGAAAGATGCCATGAATCAGTGCCTGTATATACAGACCGGTACCGCCGACAACAAAAGGTATAACTTTCCGCCGGCAGAGCTTTGCCGTTATTTTTCGGGCCATAACAGAATAGCGGGCCGCATCAAAGGGCTCATTCGGCTCAGCCACATCGATCATATGGTGTGGAATTCCAGCCTGTTCTTCCACAGTGGGCTTGGCGGTTCCGATATCCATGCGACGGTAAACCTGCATTGAATCGGCACCGATGATCTCGCCGTTAAACATCCGGGCGAGGGTAATGGCCGTATGGGTCTTGCCGATACCGGTGGATCCGTAGAGAATAATAATTTTGGGTTTGATATTGAATGATGCCCCGTATGTTAAGATTTTTACTTGGCCACCCTAATATTTTTTACAAATTCATTCGCTTCTGCAAGGTTTTCTATGATAAAATATAAACCCGCGTTCAAGTAACTTTGCAGATCTTTATCAGGAGGGAGATACAATGTCAAAAGATGTTATCAGGCCGGAGCATCAAAATAATCATGTCCATGAAATGCGGCATTGACGGACGATACGATATCGATGAAAAATTCATTTACAGGGACAATCCTGTTTTCACACCGGCATAGCTTAATATTCTATCCGGAGAAGCGTTGCAATTTTTTTAAAAAACCGCATTCAAAGAAAAAAATAACGGATAGATTGGAATCGCTATAAGTACATAATTTTTCATATTGACATCCGTGTTTATATAATATAGTTGATTCTAAATATACTAAAATATCGAAAATAACTGGCTGCAGGCCGATAAAATAATTACATTTAAAAAGGAGGTAATAAATGGCAGAAATTGAATTTGGAGGCAAAACATTTACCGTAGACGAAGACGGTTTCATTGGCACTTATGAAGACGGTAAATGTGAAGAGTGGATTGGATTTGTACAAAAAGAAGAGGGCATCGAAGAGCTTAACGATGAGCACAGAAAAGTAATCCAGGTGCTGCAGGATTACTACGAGAAAAACGGGATTGCACCGATGGTACGTGTCCTTTCCAAGGTTACCGGTTTCAAACTCAAACACATCTATGAACTGTTTCCGTCAGGACCGGGCAAAGGAGCATGTAAAATGGCCGGCCTTCCCAAACCTACCGGATGTGTATAATATCTGAATTGAAAAATTTTTAGCTATAAAAAGGCCCTGTAATTACAGGGCCTTTTTCATATCAGGGTTGCGGAAAATAATAAATATCCAAAATTGGGCAGGCACTGATGGGAGAGAGGGTATGATCATTACTGTAAAAACCGGTTCCAGGACTGAAATGGTGGATATTACTGCCGAAATTCAAGGGGCGGTATCCGCCTCCGGGGTGGCCGAGGGACTCTGCATGATTTATGTTCCTCATACAACCGCGGCGGTTACCATCAATGAAAACGCCGACCCCAGTGTCAAACGCGATATATTGATGGTCCTGAATCAAATTATTCCCTGGCAGGCTGACTACCGCCACCTGGAGGGAAATTCTCCTGCCCATATCAAATCTTCACTGATCGGAGCCTCGGAGACGATTATCATTAAAGACAACGCTCCGGTTCTCGGAACCTGGCAGGGCATATTCTTTTGTGAATTCGACGGTCCGCGTACCCGCAAAGTACATATTCAACTCATGCCCGGGGCATTCAGGGAACCGTCCATGGCATAAGTTAAGGCGCGTACCACAAATGGGCAAAAATGAATAAAACACAGATCGATGAAATTGACAGGACTATTTTAAATCGGATACAGTCTGATTTTCCCATAACGTCAAGGCCGTATGCTGCCATTGCCGAAGAGTTGGGATTTACGGAAAAAATTGTGATCGACCATATTTCCCGCCTCAGAAAACTGGGAATCATTCGTCGCATCGGTGGAAATTTCGGACCTGAAAAACTGGGTTTTGTCAGTACGTTGTGCGCCGCCAGCGTTCCGGAAAAAAAAATCGACAGCTTTGCCGCAATTGTCAACAGCTACCCCGGAGTAACCCACAACTACACTCGCAATAACACATTCAACGTATGGTTTACGTTTATTGCCTCCTCCATGGTCGAAATTAAAGCCAATATCAAAGAAATTTCTCAAAAAACAGGGGTACACGACATTCTCAACCTCCCGGCCACCCATGTTTTCAAGATAAAGGCCCACTTTGATCTTTAAACAAAAAAGAGTGGTTTATAGTTTTTCTGCATTATTACACTCTTCTTGAAAGCTGTTTCATAAAAGCCGCCTTTCCGGCGTCTCCGCCCTGATGCTACGACTTGAGGTATGGCTATGCAAATTTTTTCAAACAAACTTTTTTATGTAATCGGAGGATCGAGCGGGATAGGACTTGCAACGGCCGGTCTGCTGTCCGGAAAAGGTGCCCATATTATTATTTTTGCACGCTCGCCCGTCAAACTGAAACCTGCTCTAGACAAAATTCAAAAAAACGCTGTATCGTCAAAACAGAATTTTGGCTATATGGCGCTGGATGTGGCGGACGCCGGGCAGGTCAATGAAGTAATGGCCCGGGCAGTGGCAAAATACGGGGTGCCTGACGGATTGATAAACTGTGCCGGGCGGTCGCGACCCCATCGGTTTGAACAGATCACCGCCGAGATGTTCGATGAAACCATAAAAATCAACCTTTACGGTACCCGGAATACGATTGCCGCCCTTGTACCGCTGATGAAAAAAAAGGGCGGATATATTGTCAACACCGCCTCCGTAGCCGGTTTTATCGGCGTTTTCGGCTTTACCGATTACAGCGCTTCCAAGTTTGCGGTGATCGGTTTTTCAGAAGCATTGAAAAGCGAACTCAAGCCTTGGGGCATTACCGTTTCCGTGCTCTGTCCGCCGGATACCGACACACCCGGCTTCCAGATCGAAAACCGGACCAAACCGGCGGAAACCGCCGCCATCTCCGCCGGTGCAGGACTCATGCAGCCGGAGGACGTAGCCCGCGCCCTGATCAAGGGAATGTGCAAAAACAAATTTATGATTATTCCGGGTTTTGACGGTAAACTGTCATTTTGGGCCAAACGGCTTTTGCCCCGGCTGGTTGAATGGATTATGAACCGGGCCATTCGCAGAGTCGGCACAGGCGGCCCAACCGTTTAACCATCCTCTTTCCCCTCACACAAAAAGTGACGTAAACTGGAAAGTATTTCCATCAAACAACCCCTATCACTCGCCCCGCAAATGTTTTTCACAGTAACTTACAGTAAGTTTAACCTCTTTTACAGAATAAATTTGACATTCATCTACCTTTATATGTAAATAAACTCCTGATACAAACCGATATAGACCATCAACATTTCAAAGGAGATTAATATGAAAAAACGCCTTACCGCAATATGCTGCTTTGTTTTCATTCTGGCAATGGTGCCGGGCACCGTTCTGGGCGAGGAGAAAATCCTGACGATGTCGACGACAACCAGCACCCAGGCATCCGGCCTTTTAAACGTGTTGCTGCCTGAACTTACAAAAGACACGGGTATCCGGGTCAAGGTAGTGGCCAAAGGAACCGGGGCCGCAATTCGCGACGGCATGGACGGCAATGTGGACGTGATATTCGTCCACGCCAAAGCCCGCGAGGAACAATTTGTCCTGGATGGATACGGCACCAGACGCTATGCCGTAATGCATAACGATTTTATTATCTTAGGTCCCGCCAAAGACCCCGCAGGCATAAAAGGCCTTTCCGATGCAGCCCGGGCATTGCAAAAAATTGCCAACGCCAAGGCCCTGTTTGTTTCCCGCGGGGACGACAGCGGCACCCATACCAAAGAGCAGGCCCTGTGGCAGGCTACCGGCCTGACCCTTGAAAAACAAATCCAGACAATTGTCAAAAAAGGCAAAAAAGGGGAGATCACCTTCACCCATCCCGCGGGTCTGGGGCAATGGTATCTATCCATTGGACAGGGCATGGGCAAGGCCATGACCTTTGCCGATGAAAAACGGGCCTATATTCTCGCCGACAGGGGAACATATATCAAATACAAGTTTGGCCGGGACGTGCCCATTGATCTGGAAGTCCTCTGTGAAGGCGATCCTGACCTGGCCAATCCCTACGGCGTCATTCCCATCAATCCCCAAAAACACAGCCATGTAAAGCATGAACTGGCGGATCAATTTGCACGCTGGCTGGTATCTGGAAGGGGCCAGTCGCTGATTGCCGGTTACCGGCTTATAGGAAAACAGTTATTTTACCCGGATGCGATCAAATAGCAGAATGGAGTCCGCCCATTGTCAATGGAAGGTAAAAGGCTGAGGCCAAATAGGCAAAACGCCTTCTCCCTTCAGCCTTTAACCAACCTTCAGCTAAACAACTTATCCAAAGATACGTATCCATGGACTTTTTCATCGACAGCTTTGCATCGGCCCTGCTTCTGGTTTTATCGCTGGACCCCGAAATGATTTCGATTGTGGGCGTTTCCATCAGGGTCAGCATCTCTTCGACCCTGATTGCAGGCCTTTTCGGTGTACCCATGGGATTTGTCATCGCCTTTGGCGAGTGGCCCGGCAAACCCATGGTGATCACTATTTTGAACACCCTGCTGGCCCTGCCCACGGTGGTCATCGGATTGTTTGTCTACGCATTTATTTCCCGGAGAGGCATTTTCGGACCCTTTGACCTGCTCTACACCCAGGGGGCCATCGTCCTCGGCCAGGTCATTCTGATCATTCCGGTGGTGACAGCTTTTACCGTTGCCGCCATCAGCCGTATTGATGAACGCTACCGAAGAACGGCCATGACCCTCGGTGCAAACCGGATTCAGACCGCATGGGTCGTATTCCGGGAGGCCCGTTTCGGCATTATGGCAGCCATCGTGGCCGCTTTTGGCCGAGTGATTTCCGAGGTCGGCATCAGCATGATGCTCGGCGGCAACATCAAGGGATTTACCCGCACCATGACAACGGCCATGGCCCTTGAATACGACAAGGGCTCCTTTACACTGGCCGTGGCCCTGGGCATCATCCTTTTGGGGCTCAGTTTCGGCATGAACCTGCTGTTTCATTTCTTCCAGGGGAGAAGCCGGATATGATGATCTATGAATTAACCGAACTGACCAAAATCTACGACAACCGAACCGTCCTGGATCTCCCGTGCCTGGCCATCGAAGAAAACCGAATATATGCCCTGTTAGGCCCCAACGGGGCCGGCAAAACAACGCTTTTGAATATTCTCGGCTTCCTCGATGCCCCCACATCCGGCGCGATGCAATACCGGTCCCGGCCGGTGGGTTTTACCGAAAAAACGCTTCAGGCATTAAGACGCAAGGTCGTGGTGGTGCACCAGCATCCGATCCTGTTTACAACCTCGGTGTTCAAAAACCTTGAATTTGGTCTTAAAATCCGGAAAATTTCCCCCCAAAACCGCACACGTATTATCGAAGAGGCCCTGGATATGGTCGGCATGCGGAATTTTGCATCGGCCCGGGCCCACCGGCTTTCCGGCGGAGAAACCCAGCGGGTGGCATTGGCCAGAGCCCTGGCACTTTCGCCCGAAGTATTTTTATGCGACGAACCCACCGCCAGCGTTGATGCTGAAAACCAGGCCATCATCATCAATTTACTCAGGCAGATCAATGTAGAAAAAAAAATCAGCATTGTATTTACAACCCACGATCGCACCCAAGCCGCCGGTATTGCCCATCAGACCCTGGTGCTGGATCACGGGAAACTGGTCCGGGCCGGATACGAAAATATCTTTTCCGCCGTTATTGATCAGGATTGCCGGGGAAAGTGTGTTTATACGCTGAGCCCGAACGTATCCCTTTTTGTCGGAACACAGGGAGCAAAACCAAAGGACAGGCGGATTCGGATATCCATTGATCCGAACAAAATCAAGTTTTGCCCGGAGACCCGACAGGAATCCGGGAATAATTTTTTACAGGGAACGATACGGCAGGTGATGTCGGAAAACGGGTATATCCGAGTTCTAATCGACTCGGGCATATGGGTAACTGTGATGATTTCGCCCGGTGAATACCGGCAGCACGGATTTCTGGTGGGCGATACGGTCCAGTACACGATCCCCCCGGAAGCCATTCATACAACAGTTTAGGACCGCACCGCAGACCCTGCAAAACATCTTGAATATCAAGCGCTTAACAGTGATCATCCACAGCTCTCAAGGTTTCCCCTGGTAATGGACGGTCTACGGCTTCGGCCAAACCCCAGACCAAGCGCACCGCCTGTTTTCCTGCAGGCATCCACACAATCGCCGCAATTGGTACACTCTGCCTCGATCGTGCCATCTAAGCGCCTGGGGTCCAGATCAAGGGAACATATCTTTTGACATGGACTCAGTGCCTTGCTTCCAATACACCTTTCTTTTTCGAAAACAACTTTAAGCCGAAAGGGATTGAACAGTTTGGTAATGGAGATAAGAACAGACTGCGGACAAATCCAGCGGCACCACAAACGGGTACGAAATATAAATTCCGTCAGCAAAATTGCCCCGACAAACCAGATCGCTACGAAGAGATATTTTTGAACAAAAAGATACTGAAAAATATTTGAATACTGGAACGGCAGGGACACGAAATTTAAAACCGGTGATCTGAAAAAAGCCCAACAGACCAAAAAGACAGCGCAAAAAAAACCCGCCTTAATCGCAAACCCGTTTTTCCGAATTTTACTGTTGCCGCGTTTCCGGGGCCAAACCCGGCGGGCGAAACTGTTTACCAGTTCCGACAACAATCCAAAGGGACAAATCCAGGAGCAGAAAACAGTACCCAGGCAAAATGCAATGGCTAAAACCGTACCGGCGCTGATCAAAAGCCCGACCGGCAGGTACCGGTTTTTAACGATCACCTGTAAAACAGCGAGGGGATCGGAGAATGTCAAACTGCCGATATGAATGTTTAAAAAATTCCCCCAGATAAAGCTGAACCCCAAATCGTTCAGTATGGGAAGAAAAATAAAAAGCGCGGCGACACCTGTTTGCATGGCTCGCCGCCAAATATGGAAATCAATTTTTTTCATCTTCAGCCTTGACGGCCTCGTAAAAAGGCAAAAACCCACTTTTGCGTGTAATGGTCAAGTAAAAACGGACAGTCAACCTCAAGCGCTTTATTCGCTGTTTTGTTATATTATTACAAGATGTTATGGTCTGAATCTTTTGATTTTCAGGTCTTTCAAAACTTTGTAATGTTTATCGTTCCCCGTAAGAAAAGGATTACCATAAGCGATTGCCGTGGCTCCGATGAGCGCATCTGCCAATTGCATTGAACGACTTAAAAAATGTTGCTCGACGTAAAACATTGCTTTGGCAGATATCTCTTCGGAAATATAGAGAATTTTAGCATTCCAAACATGCAGAGCCTTGCGGAGATTGTTTAATTCTTTTTTGTTTCTGTTTCAGCCTATGGTTTCTACAAAATAAGCTTCGTCCCACAGCTTTCTTTCCACCTCTGGAGATGCAATAAGGTCATGGAACCGCTCAAAAATCGGTACTTCTAATAACCGTTTGAGTTTTTGAGCTATATTGTCCGGAGATACTTCCCCATCCGACTCCACGCATAAATGTATATGATCTGGGGCCAACCACAGGAGACTGGCAAAACCACCCACTGCATCGCTACAAGTCGTGATAGTATCACTGATGAAGTCAATAGTAGTTGCCGGCTCCGCAAAGAATGGTCTTCTGCCGACCACGTTCCATACAAAATGGTACTTGATCTCAAGCATCACATCGTCGGGATTACGGGCCAGTTTTTGCAGAGCCAACGCCCGTTGATACTTTACCTTATCGGAATCAAGCAGTTTTTCTAAGGTAATCTTAGCAGACTGGGCTTTAGGCTCCGGCCGAGTTTCCTGCCCGGATGACACGACCAGTTTCAGCAACGGCTGAAAAGCATGGCATTCAAAAAAAGTAGGATTCTGTGTTGACCGGCTTAAACAACAAAGCACTTCTTCTTGAAAACTCAAATCCTGGCAAAAGCTGCACCTACCATGAATGAATGGTTTGGATGACTTGGCGCACTCCAGACATTTTACAGGAAAATGATTCCGAGATGACGTTTCCTCCAATTTCATATCTTAGCATGCA
>Ga0075121_1000094_pt1 | contig 57067 bp, 54 predicted proteins | sample AntAceMetag02UKG_FD_69793 | JGI IMG/M metagenome (GOLD analysis project Ga0075121, IMG submission 69793) | Saline lake microbial communities from Ace Lake, Antarctica - Antarctic Ace Lake Metagenome 02UKG | ecosystem: Environmental > Aquatic > Non-marine Saline and Alkaline > Saline | place... | reverse complement strand
CGCGGAGAACGTTACACGGAAGCTTGGTTCAAAACCATGACCGAGGCCAGAACAGCCGAGGTCAAAAGAAGGGAGGAGGTGAAAAAGCAGGATTTAGAGGGGCTGGCGACTCCAGGAATGAATCTCTCGGAGACTGTGGAAACCCCGACAGATACGGACTTCTTGGCCATGGTCAATAAGAGACTGGACTATGTTAAGAACTATAACTCAAAGCTTCATTTCAAGGATGTGCTTTATCATGCCAGAAGATGGGTAAAGGAATGGAATGGAAATCTGGCATGTGAGATAACCCGGGATATGATCGAGGGCTACGTCCTTAAGCGCGCCCGTATATCGGCCATTGTTGCAAATAAGGAGCTTCAATATTTGAGAGCCCTATTCAACTATGGCAAAAAAAGGCGCCTTGTGGATATTAATCCAACCGATCAGATTGCGTTTTTGCCGATAGAGAAACGGAAAAAATACGTCCCTCCGAAAGAGGATGTCCTGAAAGTTATCAATGTGGCAAATCCTGATGTTCACCATTACTTGTGGACGATTTTGCTGACCGCTGGCCGGGTTAACGAGATCAATCAGTTGAAGTGGGACGATGTTTCACTGAGAAATCGTCAGGTTACCCTGTGGACACGTAAAAGGAAAGGGGGTAACCGCGAGCCTCGTGAAATTCCCATGGTTCCGATGCTTCATGAACTCCTGTCAGCACGCAAGAGCCGACAGAATGATGCCGTGCCATGGGTTTTTTGGCACCGATACTGGAGCAGGGAACAGCACGATTGGGTTGTAGGTCCTTATTCCGACAGAAAGAAAATTATGGGCACGCTCTGCAAAGAGGCTGGTGTGCGATATTTCCGGTATCACGCTTTTCGACATCTTACGGCATCCATTTTGGATGACTTGGGTGTACCGATAGGCGTGATTCAGCGGATATTGGGGCATCAAAATCGTAAAACCACTGAAATTTATCTGCATTCGGTGGGAAATGCTGAACGTGAGGCCATGAATAAGCTACAAGAACTTGACATTTTGACCAATGGTTTCACTGTCAAGCAGGACGCACCTATTAATATGCCGGCTACATATTGGCAAAGAAAAGTCCAGCGACCTTCCCTCGATGAACTGAAATCCGAAGTCAAAAGGCTTGGATTCAAGGGGGCCGGCAGGAAGTATGGTGTGAGTGACAACGCCATTCGAAAATGGCTGAAATCATCGGGTAGCCAGCATCTGGCTGATAATCCAAAATTGGGGCTGTAATTAAAAAATCTCACATGGATTCTCACACAGACAAAAAAAGGGATTAGCCTGATTTGGCTAACCCCTTGAATTGTTTGGCTCCCCAGCACGGATTCGAACCGCGGACACAGTGGTTAACAGCCACTTGCTCTGCCGACTGAGCTACTGGGGATCAATAGGTTTTTTTTGTTGGCGGCCATACCTCCGCCGCCCAACTAAAGCGCTTTAATTAGACAACTCTGCTCTTAAAGTCAAGTGAAAAATTATCTATTTGTTAAAATTTATCAATTTCAGCGAAAGCTCCTTCAACTGGGCCTTGACCGCCTCCGAGGGCGCGTCGGTCAGCAGGCATGCGGCCCGCTGGGTTTTGGGAAAGGCAATCACTTCCCGGATGGACGATTCCTTGCAAAGCAGCATGACAAGACGGTCGAACCCGAATGCGATGCCGCCGTGGGGCGGAGCCCCGTATTCCAGGGCTGAAATCAGAAAACCGAATTTTTCAGCATAATCGTCCGGGGTCATGCCCAGGGCATCGAACACTTTCTCCTGAAGGTCTTTCCGGTGAATACGGATACTGCCGCCGCCGATTTCAAAACCATTCAACACGAGATCGTAGGCCCGGGATTTTACGGACAAGGGGTCCTCATTCAGCTTGTCGTAATCCTGCTCCAGGGGTGCGGTAAAGGGATGGTGCAGAGCCTGATACCGTTTTTCCTCTTCATCGTATTCAAACATGGGAAAATGGGTGACCCATACAAACTTGAATTCATCTTTATTAATGAGCCCAAGTTTCTCCCCGAGGTGATTCCTCAGATGGCCCAGGGCGTCGTTGACGATTTTAGGCTGATCAGCCACAAAAAAGATCAGGTCTCCGGGTTCCATGTCGATCTGTTCTTTGAGCTGCTGTTTTTCCGCATCGGTAAAAAATTTGGCAATGGGCGACTGCCAGGCATCCTCCCGGACCTTGATCCAGGCCAGACCCCTGGCCCGGTATATGCTGGTAAAATCGGTCAGATCATCGATCTGTTTGCGGGAAAAACCGATGCATCCTTTGGCATTCAGGGCTTTGACGATGCCGCCTTTTTTGACGACGCTGGAAAATATCTTGAATCCGGAATCTTTGACAATGTCCGAGACATCCTTTAATTCCAGGCCGAACCGCATGTCCGGTTTGTCCAGGCCAAAGCGGTCGATGGCCTCGTCATAGGTGAGACGATCAAAGGGCGGTGTCAGCGTTTTTTCCAGGACATCCTCGAACAGGGCGGAAATCATGCTTTCGGAAATCTGCATGATGTCCTCCTCCCCCGCAAAGGACATCTCTATATCGATCTGGGTGAATTCCGGCTGGCGGTCGGCCCGCAGATCTTCATCCCGAAAGCATTTGACGATCTGGTAATATCGGTCAAATCCCGATATCATCAACAGTTGTTTGAAAAGCTGAGGCGACTGGGGCAGGGCATAAAACTGGCCCGGATTGACGCGGCTGGGAACCAGGTAGTCCCGGGCTCCTTCCGGCGTGCTTTTGGTCAGCATGGGGGTCTCAATATCGAGAAATCCCTGTTCGTTCAAAAAGCTGCGTACCGATGCAGCAGCCCTGTGTCTCGTGATAATGTTTTTCTGCTGCAAAGGCCGGCGAAGGTCCAGTTGACGGTATTTCAACCGCAGGCTTTCCGATACATCGACATTATCTTCAATGAGAAACGGCGGGGTTTTAGATGGGTTCAGGATGCGCAGTTCAGTGATCATTACTTCGATTTCGCCGGTTTTCAACTCCGGATTGATCATGCCGTCGGGCCTGTGTGCCACCGTTCCTTTAACACCGATAACATATTCGCTGCGAAGGGCGTGGGCTTTGGCATGGACCGTAGCATTCACCTCGGGATTGAAAACCACCTGGGTAATGCCTTCCCTGTCCCGCAGGTCCACGAAAATAACACCGCCGTGGTCCCGTCGGCGTTGTAACCAGCCCATCAGTACGACCTGTTTCCCAATATCTTTGGCGCCCAGCTCACGACAGTGATGGGTGCGTCTCATTTCTCCGAGTACGTCAGTCAATGGATTGACTCCTTTTCAATTTTTTTTGAATATTTTCCACAACATTATCCAGATTTATGGGCGTCTGCTCTTTTGTCAGCATGTTCCGCAAAATAGCGGCGTTTTCCTCGATTTCCCGGTCGCCGAGAATCAGTACATATTTCGCTCCCAGGCGATCCGCCCGTTTCATCTGGCTTTTCAGGCTCTTGCCGGTAAGATCCATTTCGCAAACCACTCCGGCAAGACCCAGGGCGCAGGACCATTCAAAAGCCAGGGCACTGCTCTTTTCTCCCAAGGCTGCGATAAAGATGGCCGGTTTTTTTTCAAAATTATCGTTGTTCAAAGCCGCTATCTCGGCCAGCCGGTCAAACCCGATGGCAAATCCTGTGGCGGGCATCTGCGGGCCGCCCAGGGCTTTAATCAGGCCGTCGTACCGGCCGCCGCCTGCCACTGCACTCTGTGCTCCCAGTGCGCCCGTATGGATTTCAAAGGTTGTGCGAGTGTAGTAATCAAGCCCCCTGACCAGTAGCGGGTCAATGGTAAAAGGCACCTGCAGGGAATTAAGACCGGATTTGACGGCCTCGAAATGGTCACGGCATTCAGGGCATAAATGGTCGATGATCGAGGGTGCCCCGGTCATGGCCTCTTTACAGCCCGGCACCTTGCAGTCCAGCACGCGCAGCGGGTTTTTGTCTTTTCGCCGGATGCAGTCCGAACAGAGACGATCTCCAGTCGAGTTTATGAAATCCGTCAGGGCCGATTTGAATCGGGGTCGGCATTCGGGGCATCCCAGTGAGTTAATATGGGCCTGGACATCGGAAATCGACAGTCGTGTGAGCAAGGTGGTCAGCAAGAATATCAGTTCAACGTCCACCAGAGGTGATTCAATACCGAAAACTTCCAGATTGATCTGGTAAAACTGTCGATAACGGCCTTTCTGGGGCCTTTCTCTTCGAAACATGGGACCGATGGTGTAAAATTTTCGGACCGGATCGGAAGCATGCAGCTTGTGCTGAATATAAGAGCGGCAGATTGATGCAGTGGCTTCCGGCCGCAGGGTAATCAGGTCCCCCTTGCGATCCGGGAATGTGTACATCTCTTTTTCGACAATATCCGTATCTTCACCGATGCTTCTTGCAAAAAGTTCGGTCCGTTCCATGATTGGTACCCGGATCTCTTTGTATCCGAAATCCTGGAAAAGCGTGACGGCTGTTTTTTCGATATGCTGCCATAATTCTACTTCTCCGGGGAGGATATCCTTGAATCCTCTGATCAACTGTATCATTTGTAAATCCTAAGCAATTGTACGTCTTTGAGTAAGTGATGATGCATAACCGTAACTCAATATTCTAATTTACATAATATAGTCAACAGTAATATTTCAGGTTTAGCCTTTTTGAAGGGAAGAGGGAAGCTTTGTTCATGCAGCATGGCTGCAGGTTTTTTCCGGTCATCCGGTTTGCCATGCTTTTCCTCCGACATGGGTATCAAGCTTGCTGCAGCCATCGCAGAGACGGCAGAGCCCGTTCTGCAATCTGAATCCGCGGCCCTTACGTTTGATTTTTTGTCTTGCTTTTTTGAGGTACTGTCTACATTATCGGAAACGGAAAATATTTTTTACGAGTGCATCCGGTTTGATAATTTGGATACTAAGAATGCAGAAAAATGTACCTGGTAAAAATTTTGGCGGAATCGGTTTTGTCGGGCGTATTATCGAAGATTTGAAGCTGCTGGCGCTGCTGATTCGAGACTATGTCACAGGCCGCTATCGGAATGTTGCATGGGGGTCTCTGACTGCTGTTTTGCTGGCGATTTTATATGTCTTAAACCCGTTTGATTTAATTGCAGACTGGATACCGGGATTGGGCCAGCTTGACGATGCTGCCATCATAGGAATCTGCCTGTATGTGATTGAATCGGACTTGCAAAAATATAAGGAATGGAAAAACTTTGACGATTCGAATAATTCATAATCCATTGATATGGTTTTGTTACGCAAAATTAGATTTGTTGTTTGAAAGATTATGCAGCAAGGGAAGTTAAAATGGCGGTCAAACGTATTGAAATAAAGCCGTTTAGCTGGGTTCATCCCCAATTGGCAATTATAAGCCGATGTGATCTTGATATCTACATGGGGGAAAAGAATACGGTGGTGATTGCCTCTCAGCCTGAAGATATTGAGGGTGCCGGTATCAACGTGACCGATGGCGCCGTGCTGATCGCTTTGTCTGTCATGAGTAAATACGGATTTTTGCCCGACAGGCTGATCTGGATCGAGCACTATCCGCCGGGAACCAGGGGACGGGATAAACCACAAGCAACCCATGAGCGGCTGTGGTTTGTCTATAGCGACGGGGAACTGAGCATTGACCGGCGAAATAAAATTGAAATCGCTTCTGTGCGGGCATTTGCAGACGAGCCTGATACACCCGACGCTACCGATAGAGCATAATCAATATCGGCGGTATAAAAATACTGGCGATAAACAGGATGCCTTCAATGGATTTCAGGGTTTCGAGCGGGGATTTGCCCTGTTTTCGAAGCTTGAAGTATTCCGACAGATATCCCAGCCCCATTACCAGCCAGAGTGTCAAAAGTGCTACAATAATTGTAATTGTGTTCATGTTTGATCTGTTTTCCGGGTTTTTAAAAAATCAGGCTGCAAAGTTTGATATTTTTACAATATGTCTTATTTATTTACATAGCGTTTGCGGATCCATCATTGAGCGCATATTTTTACATATTTTCAGCGCAATGATATTGTTCTTTTCATTACAGGGAATTTTATGCGGATGCAAGTCCTAAATCGTTCGGTAGAAGCAATTTTACGACAATGGTTTTTAATATTTTTCAACTTGGTGAAGGTACCGATGGTAGAGGATTGACAGATTTATACGCGATTCATGTCAATGAAAAATAGCGGCATTAAGATATAAAGGAGTACTATATGGGGTGGTTTGGAAAAATTGTCGGCGGTACAATCGGTTTTGCTTTGGGAGGACCCTTAGGGGCGGTTGCCGGGGCTGCCTTTGGTCATGCATTTGATAAGAATGGTGAAACCAAGTACCTTGGACAAAGGCCGGGTGGCCGGCTTTCCATGGGCGAATCCGCCCAGATGACTTTTTTTGTGGCTACCTTTTCAATGCTGGCAAAAATAACCGGCGTCGACGGCCGCGTCTCCCGGGAAGAGATCGACAGCATTGAAAATTTTATGCGGCAGGACCTGAATTTGAGCCCCGGGAGCCGACAGGCCGCGGTTAATATTTTTCATGCTGCCGGTGATTCGCACCAGACCTTCCAGGATTTTGCGGCTCAGTTTTATAATGCTTTTCAATATCAACCCAGGCTTCTGGAGATGATGGTCGATGTCCTGCTCAAGGTGTCCGTTTCCGATGGTAACCTCAGCGATACGGAAGAACGTCTGATTCTATCGGCTGTTAATATTTTTGGGTTCAGTGATGAAACCTATCGGAAACTGCGATCAAAATATGTCGCGGAATTTGAAAGATACTATGCGGTTTTAGGGTGCAGTCGCAGCGACTCGGTGGAACAGATAAAAAAGCAGTATCGCAAACTTGTGTTTGAGTACCATCCGGACAAGATCATAGCAAAGGGGCTGCCCGATGAGTTTGTGAAACTGGCGCATGATAAATTTCGGGAAATTCAGGAAGCCTATGAATCCATCAAGAAGGAGCGGGGGATAAAATAATTCCCACAATCTATTTTTCAATTCCGATTCTGGCCTGAACACCTTTGTGATAGTAATGTTTTATCTCCTTCATTTCTGTTACCAGGTCAGCCCTCTCGATGATTTCCGGAGCAGCTCCCCGGCCCGTCAAAACCAGTTCAGTGTCATCCGGTTTTTTATTGATCAGATCAAGCAGACGCGATACCGGAAACAGTCCGCACGAGACAGCTACATTGGCCTCTTCCATGATGATTATCTGAAAGCGGCCGGACGTCAGCATTCTGTCTATTTTTTCAAGACCACTGAGGCCGGCGGCAATATCTTCCGGTGATGGTTTGCCCTTAATGAATTTTCCGCGTCCGAACTGTTCAATGGTGATTCGATCGGAGAACCTTTCCAGTGCCTTTATCTCGCTGTAGTCTCCTTTTTTGAGAAACTGAGCGATATAGACCTTCATACCGGCACCCGCAGCTCTAAGTGCAAGTCCCAGTGAGGCTGTTGTTTTGCCCTTCCCATTTCCGGTATAAACCTGGACATATCCCCGCATCGTATGGTTCCTTTTTGTTTATCCGTATATTATTTGAAATGCGAAAAAATCTAAACCGCTTTACACTTTGTGTCAACCAAAACATGTTTTTTGGACGGGGCAGGGGAAATTCGTGTAATTGACCGATAGCATTGGAAACACTTTGTTGTGTTGGACGATTTCAACTGAGGCTTGACAAAAGGCTGTTTTAGAAATATTAGTCGGCACTTAACCTGCTAAAATTATAAATGATTGCATAGCAGGAGATTTGATAAAACCAGATCGTAACGGACTATGAGATCTGCAAGCAAAGGGGAAAGATGATAATTCACAAAGCTGAAGCAAGCGTAAAGGGAGAGCGATACAGCGGCGTGGTTTGTTTGACGCTTATCGAAAAAAAAGATGGATGGACCTATGCCATTGATAAAATGGAGGACGAGGATTTTACCCTGACATGGCGGACAAAAACGCCGGAAAAGGCAACCGTTAAACTTCAGGATCTCTACAGCGCCGATGTTTGGGATTTTAAAATTATTAAATTCGAATGAGCAGGGGCCAAAGAGCGGAAGGTAGAAAAACTGAAAGAGGAGGGTGACCAAGTAAATCTGCAGCATGTCTTAATTGAATACTCGGAGCTCAAAACTTTGAGTATTTTTAGCCGGTGGAAACATAAAATTCTATTGTTTTTTTTTAATGAATATTTTATATAACCGCCGATTGGGGGCGTGCAAATTTCAGGGGCAGGTTCCAGGCACCGAACCCTAAAATTGATTTTTTATAATACAGTTTGGCTGAATGCGGATCAACAGATGGCAAGGAGAGGGATAATGCAGAGAACAGGTGTTGTAGTTTTGTGTTTAATGATTGTCTTATTAGCTGGTGGAGTATTGGGTATTGCCGGTGCCGGAGAAAGCGAATCTGAAATGTGTATCCCAATGGGGTCGTTTTCGATTGCCGCGCCTGATTCAGTAGACCCGGGGAGGCCTGCGGTGGAGTTTCCGCATGCAGTCCATTTTGATTACAGTTGTAAAGAATGCCATCATAAGTGGGACATTAAATCCATGATTCAAGGATGTATGACATCCGGATGCCATGATTTGACCGAATCACCGGAAAAACCGGTCAGGCATTTGCAATATACCGACGAGGCCATCCAGTATTATAAATTTGCCTTTCACAAACAGTGTATCGGTTGTCACATTGAGTTGAAACAGCAAAACAGAGTAATGGCCGAAGCGTTGAGATTAAACGATAAAGAGACTCAATTGAGCGCTACCGGCCCTACCGGGTGTAAAGCCTGCCATGCCGTCGAAGAGTAGGTCTATTTTTTAACCGGTGCTTCAGTAGCTTTTTGGTTATTTTATGGTTGTGAGGAGCATACCATCCGTTGGATTTTAACAGACAGATAACCGATGTCGAGCATGATAAAAGGCGCCACATGCGCCTTGATTTTCATTGTCCCGTCCTCATCGGAGGCATGAAAGGGGTAAAAAAGATTACCGATATCAGCCTTGGCGGTTTTTTTGTTGAATTGCCGGGCAATTCGGTTATCAAGAAAGGGATGCTGTTTGATGTTCTGATTAAGCTTCCGACATTGGATGAATATATCAGGACAAAATCAAAGGCGGTGTTCTTGTCGGAAAGGGGAGCCGGCTGTCAGTTTGTTGAACTGCTGCCAAAGCATGAAAGAGCGATTAAGGCATGTATCGACATGTTCGAGGATACATTGCCGATAGCCTAAGCGGATAAAACGGGGCAGGTTCGGCCGATTTTTTATGTATTTTTTTCTAAATACCTATAAAGTCTCGGATTGGTGCAGACTTCATAATATCTTCGGCCCGTAATCCGGATGGTTTTCAGCGTATCGGCAGCAACTTCGGGAATGCGAGCCTCTCGAATAATCAAATTTTGATATTTCCCGGTGATCGTCGGGAATTTCCCCGTATGGATTCTGATTTTGGTATCCTGCAGCCTTGGAATCCGAATGGTGCGTGCTTCAAGATCTATCTCTTCCGAAAGTTTTTCAAAGGCCTGGGTACTCAGTTCGATGCCGTTGACATTATATCTTAAAAACAGATCATCGCTGGTTGCGGATATGGCCTCTTCCCGGGCGGTCTGAAAAACATACAGATTAAAGGGGCGTTTGTTCAGGGCCGCGAGGTTACGCAGCAGTCTGGAGCAGCCCGCCAGGCGGTCTGCAAGGTTGATTGCCGGGGATATCATAATCCGTTTTTCATTGTCGAACAAAAATGTGGGTGGATGGTCTTGGTAGCTGATACCAAGACCTAATTCCAGGGCCGGCAGATGGTGCTTGATGTTCAAAACATTATAGCGTTTCACAATAAGAAGCATTTTCATTGCAAGGCCGCAGGCCAGCCCCACACTGTACCAGCCGCCGGGCGTATCCTGATGTTCAAAGATCGAGAGAATAATCGCATCCCCTTCGATAAACACTTTTCCCGCACCATATTCGGACAAAATAAAATTGATAGGATCAAAAAGGTTAAGGCTGAAATAAGACGCCGGGTTCAATCCCCGTTTTCTCATCTGACTGGTGATGTCCGTTGATCCCCGTACGTCGGCTTTGAGGATGACATGGTTTATAATCGGTTTTTCTTCTATAACATATTCATGTGGCAGCAGAAAATCGTGCAGCGTATGGTTGGCCCGGGAGAGGTTGATGATTTTATCTTCCTTGGCCAGGTTAATTTGATCCATGGCCCGGCGGATCAACTTGAAATTGTGCAGGTCCCGGTGATAGCGCGCAAAGTCATTCAAAAAGCGAATCAAATACGCTTTCTTCTTGCTGTCTCTCATGCCCTTGAGTGTTTTGGTTTTGTTTTTTAAGGGTATGATCGAAAAGGTTTTATTGTAAAATCCTTCCAGCCGCCTGAGTTGCTGAATAATCGTTTTCCTGCTTCTGCGGATTATCAAAAATTGCAAAATCTGCTGGGGGGACAGGGGCGGACAGTATTCAAGGTAGATCGGCAGAATTTCATAAGCGGCGGATATCCTTTTGATCAGACCGGTTTTTGTAAAAAGTTTGTAGATATGAGCCAGCAAGGTCTGTTGCCTGCGGCATTGGCTGGTGATTTTTTTTATTTTTTCTTTAGGCCCATCTTTTTTTTTAAGAAATTTTATTTTTTCTTCGGATTTGAAAAAATTAAACAGAATATCGATATTGTCCAGATGTTTGATCCACCGGCCTATCTGCGTGTCGATCCGGTTTTGTTCCGTAAGTCCTTGATCTTGACCGGTTTTGCCGGCGGCAGCCTTTGACGGCTGTTCGGGTATCTGTTCGGTTGCGATGACGGTTTTTAGAAATTTTCTGATCAGGGCGAGTATTTCTTCGTAGCGGTTGGGATCATCAAGACGGTTGCCCATGAGGATATATTCTTCGAGCATGAAAAAATCGTCCAGAGGATGTTCTGCATGCAGGATGGGGTTTTCGAAAAATTCTCTCGGCAGAATAGCGGCCGGACCGAAATTGGCTTCGCGCATCTGTCTTGCCTGATCATTTTGAACATCGATAAACCATCTGAAAATTTCACGTGCGACATTCAGTATGATGGATCTGTGCTCCCGCTGAATGCGGGCGTGTTCGTCTTTGACCCGGATGGTAAAATCCAGATTCTGATGCTGCGACAGTTCATTTTTTCGTGTAATATATGCCAGTTTTTCCACCAGGTGAGTAAATTGGCACCCTATTTCTTCGGTAATGAATTTTACGATTGCAGCCTGCGCCAGAAAATCTATCTGGATTTCACGGTCGGATTTGGCCCTGTTGATGCCCGCAAGCATGATATCGCGGCAAAGCCGCTTAAATTCATCTTTTTCGGTTTGCCATGTTTGTTTTTTTTCCATTCCCAGAAGTAACCCGGCTTTGGCCTGGCGTACGACAAGATTGAAAATGATGTTGCCGGCGGATTTAATAAAGCCGGGGCTCAGGTGCACATCATATCGGATATTATCCACCCCCGGAGTCAGTTTATCCAATGAAAAGTAAAGGGAATAGGTTTTGAGGGGTATGTCCCGTATGTCGGGAGATTTTGAAAAGTATTTGGGTAAGGAAAGCATATTTTTTAAAAAACTCATAATACGTATTTATAGCATTAGACTTTTGTTATGTCCATCTGTTTTGAAATACCCCGACAGAGAGAGAAAGTATAGTTGAGGCACAATCGTTTTAATCACCGGTCTGATTTTCGGCAACCCCGTGCTTTGCGGCCCGCCATCGGCGAGATGGATTAGAAACAGAGGCAGGCAAGGTTGTAATCTGATTCAAGAATCAGACAATGGCCGTCTGTCAGAGCTCCGCAGGTAAATACACTGGGTGCCGTCAGATTCAGATCAAATTTTTGCCCGGGCACCAGGGGAATACAGGGAAAATTGTGATTTTCAGGACGGATAATTTCAGGGCTGTGGCTATGACCCCGAAACAGAATTGATGTCGGATAGTCTGTAAAAAAACGAACAATGTTTTTTGGGGTCATCTGGCCGATCATGGCGGAAAGGCCCAATTCTTCAATAAAAGGCAGAGAGTGCGTAAACAGCAGTGTTCTATCTTTCAACAAAAGGGGAAGATTGCGGAGGTAGTTGACCGTAATGGTGGAAACAGGATCTCCGGTGCGGCCGGAATCGCCCAGGGTCAGGGCATGATCATTATTGCCCTTGACCGCCATTATTTTGTTGTCCCGCATAATTGCTGTGCAGGCATCGGCGGTTTGGGGAGATGTGGAATCGCAAATGTCGCCGAGGTGATAAATACGACGGCAGTTTTGTTTTTTCAAAAAGGCAATGGCGTCAGCCAGTTTTTGTACATGACCATGGCTGTCGGCAATGATGCCTGTTTTTTCCATGGCAACCGGGGCCATGGTGGCTTTTTGGTAATTGTCCTGTGAAGGAACGAGATGTTTTTGCTGGATGGCCTGCATTTTTAATTGCTTTTGTGATTCAGTGGCTTGGAGACGGTTAGCCCAGTAATTTCAGTTGGACAGGCGCAAGGCTGCTTTTTTTGAGCTGCTTTTTTTTTGCTTTTGCCTGTGGACGGCTGGACGATGCCTGAAGTGCTGTGAACGTCTCGGGGGCAAAGCTGAATTTCGGCTGGGATGTCTGAGAGTAGACGGCCTCATAGGTGTTTTTTTCAATTTTGCTGACGGCTTTCAGGCGGTTTAAAAGCAATTTTTTTTCCTGATTGGTGACGACCGGGAAATTGTAATTTTCATTGATATGTTTGAATGTACGACCATTTTCGATCCGGGTGTTCACAAACTCGATATGCCTGTCAAGCCTGTCTGAAGTTCGCTGCCCGGCAATATTGACGATGTCCCGGGTCCGGTCGTGGATGGCGTCGGAAAACTCCGGTTCAATTTCAAACCCGACAGTGTTGCGGCCGGCAGCCATGCCCGCCAGCATCGTCGTTCCGATGCCGAAAAAAGGGTCTGCAACAAGGTCACCTTTGACCGAATACATGTTAATCAACCTGAAGGGCAATTCAAAGGGATAGGCTGCGCTGCGGATTCTGACGGTATCGTCGCGCAACTTCTGGGTAGTGCCTTTGAGGTCCATCCATACATCCGAAAACCACGTGTTACGTTCTTCCCAGAACAGTGCGCTGGCATGGCGATTATGCTTTTCCTGTGCGGTGATGAATTCCCGTTTTCCCCCTTTGCGGACGATGAGAATATATTCGTGTTCCAGGGTTACATAGGCCCCGGCCGGCAGCATGCCCGATCCCATGAATTTGTTGGGAGCATTGGTCTGCTTGCGCCATAAAATTGCCGGCAGGGAGGTGAAACCGATTTCCAGAAGGTGTTGCAGGATGCGGGAATGGTTGGGATACAGCATGAAGTTGCCATTAACGGTTCTGGTGGCATCGCCGATATTGATGCAGGCAAAAGCTCCGTTTTTCAATATGCGGTAACATTCGTTCCAGATTTCGTCCAGCGTTTTATGCATCCGCTTGAATGCATCGTATCCCATGCCGTTGTCAAGGGCCTTTTGGATTGCCGGGTCCTGCTTTATAAACATTTCATCCCACATGGCAATCATGGGGTAGGGCGGTGATGTGACGACCAGGTCGACACTATTTGAGGCCACGGATTGCATGGCATTGGAATTTTGGTAATAGATTTTATAGGTTGTCTGCAATGTCGATATCCTGTTTTTGAACCGGTCCATTGTTTCGGGGCTATCTTTGATATTTACCTTGTGAACTTTCAAGAGCCGCAGATCGCACATATTTCACAAATGCCTGTATCTGTCAATACCGGCAATGGCGGTAAACCGGGGTAAGGTATTAAAAATTGCATATGCAGATCACTCGCTTTTCCGGCGGCCGGATGCGCTATCTGATTTCAAATTTTCAGTTTGGCATCCGGCTTTCAACTCGATAATACATCCCGTTTCGGGGGAAAATGTAAATTTATGAACGAAGCCCGCCCGCTCCTTGTACTTTTTTCAGATTTATTTTATTGTGTATACTCATAATCTAAAAAAACAATTTTAAAGATTGAACCTTATGACTGCAAAGAGATCGGATACTGTAAATTCCAGGGAGTCACAAATACCAAACATCCCCTTGCCCGGGCTTGATGACATGGAAGGAAAAACCATTCCCAAAGGATTGGGGTTTGTTGTTGATGCGCATGTTCATATTTTTCCTGATGAGCTTTTCAAGGCCGTATGGGACTGGTTTGACCGGTTTGGCTGGCCGATTCGATATCGGCTGCGAACACCGGATCTGCTGGAATTTCTTTTTTCGCGGGGGATAGACCATATTGTGGCCCTGCAGTATGCCCATAAACCGGGCATAGCCCGCAAGCTCAATGAATATATGCTTGGCCTGTGCAAAAACAAACCGAATATTACCGGTATGGCTACGGTCTTCCCGGGAGAAGTCGACGCGGCAATGATCCTGCGAGATGCGTTTGATACCGGCTTAAAAGGTGTTAAGCTTCACAGCCATGTGCAGTGCTTCAAGATGGACAGCCCGGCCATGCACGATATTTACGAAGTGTGTTCTCAATACAAAAAGCCCCTGATCATCCATGCGGGTCGTGAGCCCAAGAGCCCGGCCTATCCGTGTGATCCCTATGAAATATGCCGTGCTGACTTTGTTGAAGGAGTTTTACAGGGGTATCCGGATCTTCAGATCTGCATACCTCATCTGGGTGCGGATGAATTTTTTGAATACCGGCGCATGCTGGAGGAATATGATAATCTCTGGGTCGACACGACAATGATTCTGGCGGATTATCTGCCGTGTGACAACCTGCCGCCGCTGGCTTCCTTTCGGAACGACCGGGTTTTGTACGGTACGGATTTTCCCAATTTGCCCTATGCCTGGGACCGTGAAATAACACGGCTTTGCAGACTGGGCATCGGGGAGGAATTTTTAACCCGGATTCTGGGGGCAAATGCGGCCCGGTTGTTTGGTATTTCACTTCCGCAACCTTTTGCAAAATCGATATGAGGTATCGTTATGAAGAAGGAATTCGCATCGATTCGTTACAGCCTGTTAACCAGACTGATTCTGACTGTCGGTATTGTTCTGCTGCTGAGTGTATCCATCTGGGCCTATATCAACATCAATTACCAAAAAAAACGGGTAATGGATGATATCGTAAACCAGACCGACAGGCTCAGCACCACCATAAAACTGGGCACCCATTACAGCATGATGCTGAATTCAAGGGGTGATATCAATCAGATTATTACCAATATCGGCCGGCAGGAGGAAATCCTGGGCATCCGTATTTATAACAAAGAGGGGCAGATTAAATTTGCCGGAAATATCGATGAAATCAGCCGTACGGCCGAACTTGACGCAGAGGTCTGCGTTATATGCCATCAGGCGGCATTGCCGCTGACGGAACTGGATCTGTCCCGGCGGATACGGATTACAGACTCTGATCAGGGGCAGCGGCGCCTGGGCATTATCAGCCCGATCTATAATGAGCCCGGATGTGCAACCGATGCCTGTCATGTGCATCCGCATGATAAAAAGGTGCTGGGCGTGCTTGATGTCGTGGTATCCCTGGCCCAGACCGATAGAGAAATTCTGACCTTTGAACGCGGCATCCTTGTTTTGGCAGGGTTTGTATTTCTGGCCACTTCGGGTTTTATTTTTTTTATTGTCTACCGATGTGTAAAACAGCCCATCAATAACTTGGTGCGGAGTACAAAAATGATCGCCCGGGGTGAACATGTCAGCGAGGATGAGACGGCGCCCAGAAATGAATTGGGGCTTTTAAGTACAGCCGTAAGTGAGATGGGCCATGAGATCCGAAGAAAACAGGATGAGCTTGAAAAGCAGAGGGACAAGTATCAAAAATTGTTTGAACTGGTGCCCTGCATCATTACGATTCAGGACCGCGACTATAAACTGCTGCGCTACAACAGTGAATTTGTCGACAAGTTTAATCCGGCCCCGGGGGATTATTGCTATTATGTTTACAAAGGCCGCAATACGAAATGTGAAAATTGTCCGGTGGAAAAAACTTTTAAAGAAGGGGGGTCCCATTATGGAGAGGAGCAGGGAATCAAAAAGGACGGCAGCACAACTCACTGGGTGGCCAAAACTTCCCCGATAAGAGACCCCGATGGGAAGATTGTTGCGGTGATGGAGGTTTGCCTGGACATTACCCGGAGGCGGGAACTTCAAAAAAGGCTGGAACGATCCGAAAAAAAATACCATTCGATTTTTGAGAATATCCCCATGCCGGTTTTCGTGCTGGATTTGGATACCCTGAATATTCTTGATTGCAACGACTCCATGAGCGGGGTCTATGGGTATGAAAAAGCCGAATTAATCAATAAATGTTTCCTGGAACTGTTCAGACCGACCGACCGAGACCATTATGCTTTTAAGATACTCACATCATCACTGATTGTTCAGGCCAAGCAAAGATGCCGCAACGGCCGGATTATCATTGTTAATATCCGAATTTCTCCAACTGAATATCAGGACCAGCGGGTTTTACTGGCCATAACCAGTGAAATTACCAAACGGCTGGAAACGGAACAGCAGCTTATTCAGTCCGGCAAAATGGCAACTCTGGGAGAAATGGCCACAGGCATTGCCCACGAGCTGAACCAGCCGCTTTCGGTAATCAAAACAGCCAGTAGTTTTTTTATGAAAAAAATTCGTAAAAATGAACCGATTAAGCCGGATATTCTGTTGAGCCTTTCGGAAGAGATTGACCAGCATGTGGACCGGGCTGCTAAAATAATCAACCATATGAGACAGTTCGGGCGCAAATCAAATCTGCGGTTTGAAATGGTTACGGTAAATGATATTTTAAGAAAAGCCATTTCTATCTTCAGCAGGCAGCTCAAGCTGCGGGGCATTGACGTGGTCTGGGAGCTTGCAGATGAACTGCCGCCTGTTATGGGAGAACCGAGCAGGCTGGAACAGGTTTTTATCAACCTTTTGATTAATGCCCGGGATGCCATTGAGAACCGCTGGTCTGATACGATGGTGGACAATTTGCTGGAAATTTCTCCGGAGCAGCGCAGAATAACGATTGGAAGCAGCCTGGAAGACAATATGGTCCAGGTAAGCATCGAAGACACCGGCAAGGGGGTACCACCGGAGATCAGGGATAAAATTTTCGAACCGTTTTTTACGACCAAAGAGGTCGGTAAAGGGACCGGTCTCGGTCTTTCGATCAGCTACAGCATTGTCAGGGAATGCCACGGCGACATCGAAATAATGAACGATAAACGCGGCGGAGCCTGCTTTGTGGTTCGATTTCCCGTTGTGGAAAACAAATCACAGGAAAGATAGAGCACTTCGCTTTCTCAGCATAAACTCATCGATACCACCAATCGTCAATATTCAATCCGGTTCCGGTTTTATCGCAAAATCGTAATTTATATATTGAACAAAACATTATTTTTAGGTAAAATATAAAATTTAGTGTCTATAAAAATCAGGTATACAAAAGATAAATCCGGCTTCGATTAGACAGGATGCAGACGTAACACCCTGCCTGCTTACAACTTGGGGTGCCGAAGTCGGAGATCAGGATTCAGGGCTGCGGGAAACTGTTCTGTTTTCATCAGATGCGGTGAGATTGGGCAGAAAAGATCATTTTTCAATGGAGACGGCTTGTTTCCGCGGTCTTTACAGGAAGGAGAGTAACGAATGCATAATTCAAGTGCCTGGGATTGGGCAACGGCTAAGCGTCTGGTTGCTGATATCGGCGAATGGCGAAAATCATTTGAATGGATTGAAGAGCCGTATGTCAGCCCGGATGGCGAAAAACTGGCCGCTGTCGTCAAGACCGGTGAGATGGAATATGCCGCATGTGTTAATGGCAAGGCGTGGGAAAATAGTTTTGATAAAGTCTGGTATTTAAGATTTACACCGGACAACCGGGCTGCTGCGATTGTGTCGGATACGGGGATGTGGACCATTGCCGTGGATGGCCTTGCCTGGGAAAACAGCTTTGAATATGTCTGGAGCCCCTGTTTCAGCGATGATGGCCGGCATGTGGGGGCGGCCGTTCAAAAGGGCCGAAAATACTATGCGGCCTGCGATGACCGGCCCTGGGCCGAGGGGTTTTTTAATATCAGTAATTTTACCCTGGCACCGGACGGTGGGAAAACGGCGGCGGTGGTTCAGACCGTGGATTTTAAGGAAGGGGAAATATTTAAATTCAAGGAGGGCTGCTATACGGTGGCCGTGGACGGCAAGTCCTGGGAGAATAATTTTGTGAACGCCTGGGAAATCGCCTTCAGTCCGGACAACGCGCATGTGGCTGCCGAGGTGAGAACCTCGTTATACGACTATACCATTGCCGTGGACGGCAAGCCCTGGGATACCTGCTTTTCTTCGATTTGGAAACCATTGTTTGCACCCGATGGCGGCGGCATTACCGCGCCGGTACGGCTGCCCGGCGGCTGGACCCTGGCCCTGGATGGAAAACAGGCTTGGGACCGGACCTTTCTTCAACTGCTGCATCATTTCTACAGCCCGGATGGCAAAAAGATTGCTGCCATTGTATCCCCCCGCTATGGCCGCTGGACTTTGGCCCTGGACGGCACCCCCTGGTCCACTACTTTTGGCGGACTGGTGACAGACGCTGTTTTCAGCGCCGACGGCAACCATTTGGCCTGTCTGGGCAAGGAAGATGAACGCTGGACGGTGGCTGTTGACAATCACCCATGGGATGTCGATTTTGATATGGTCTGGCAGCCGGTGTTCAGTCCCGATGGCCGGAATGTCGCGGTAAAAGCGGAAAAAAGCGGAAAATTTGTACTGGCGGTGAATGGCCGGGTATTTGATACGGTGTATGATTGCCTTTGGGCGCCGGTCTTCAGCCCGGACGGTGAAAAAATTATGGTGCGGGGCATACAGGGTGGATCAGGAACCGGTAAATATTATCGAGAGGTGATCCCGTTAACGAAGATTGCCGGTTGAAAGGAGTGTTGCATCATGCATGATATCTATAATTTTGTCTCGGGTCCCCTGGTATGGATCGCATTTATCCTATTTATCGGTGGAAGCCTGTACCAGCTTATTTCACGGGCGATGCTGGCCAGCAAAAAGGACCAGGCGGTGTATTCCTATATGAGTCCGTTTTTTGCACTGCGATCCATTTTTCACTGGATCATTCCTTTTGGCAGTGTGAATTCCAGAAGTAAGCCGGTTTTTACCATTGCGACCTTCATATTCCATTTATGCCTGATTCTGGCGCCGGTATTTCTGTTTGCCCATGTGGCGCTGATCAACGAAACCTGGGGTATCAGCTGGTGGTTCATATCGGATTCAGGGGCGGACATCATGACGGTTTTGGTGATCCTAGTGTGTCTTTTTTTTCTGGGACGACGGCTGTTCCTGCGGGACGTAAAATACCTCACGTCCGTTTCGGATTATGTTATCCTGGGACTGGTGGCGGCACCTTTTATTACCGGTTTCTGGGCATACCACCAGTTGCCCGGTTACCCGGTCATGATGATTGCCCATATGCTTGCAGGAGAAATTCTGCTGGCCGCCATTCCCTTTACCAAATTAAGCCACATGCTCTTTTTCCCCTTTACCCGCGGGTATATCGGGTCGGAATTCGGTGCCGTCCGGCATGCCAGGGACTGGTAATCTGAAAAAACTGAATATTGAGAATTGAAAACTGAATATATGGAGGCGTAAATATGGCTGAACCTGCATCCATTGAAAAAAGCAGGATCATTGATCAGGGGATCGAAAAAGGCGCTGAAGGTTTGACCCCTGAACGTATTGAAAAGGTGATTACCGGGATGCTGAAAAGCGAGGGTGGTGCCCGGTTGAAAACATATGTCGAAACCTGTGTTCATTGCGGATTATGCAGTGATGCGTGTCATTTTTATCTATCCTTTGATAAAGACCCGCGGTATTCACCGGCCGGCAAGGTTAAACAGACCATTGCCCAGGTGGTTCAAAAAAAGGGTCGTGTATCCGTTGATTTTATCAAACAGGCGGCTGAAATTTCCTATACCGAGTGCAATCTGTGCCGGCGTTGTGCCATGTACTGTCCGTTTGGCATCGATGTGGCTTATATGATGCTGTTCATGCGCCGCATCTGTCATCTGCTCGGTGTTACGCCGCAATACATTCAGGATACGGCCCACAGTCACAGCGCTACCTTCAATCAGATGTGGATCAAGGAGGATGAATGGATCGACACCCTGCAGTGGCAGGAGGAAGAGGCTCAGGATGAGATTCCAACCCTGAGGATTCCCCTGGAGAAGGAAGGGGCCGATATCATGTATTCGGTTATCGGGCCGGAGCCGAAATTCCGTGCCCAGTTAATCTATCAGGCCGCGGTCATCATGAATGTTGCCGGGATCAACTGGACCATGCCGGCCACGCCGGGCTGGGACAACAGTGATATGTGTATGTATACAGGCGATACGGAGATGATGGCCCGCTTGAAACGGTCCCATTTTGAAACAGCCATGCGGCTCAAGGTGAAACGCATCGTGATGGGAGAATGCGGACATGCCTTTCGGTCGGTCTACGACATGGGCAACCGGGCCCTGGGCTGGAAAATGCCGCCGATTCCCGTAGTTCATGCCATCGAGTTTTACTATGAACTGCTCAAGGCCGGAAAGATAAAGGTAACCAAGAAGTACGAACCGCCGGTAACCCTGCATGATCCCTGCAACATTGTACGGGGCCGGGGCCTGCACGACATGTATCGATATGTGGCCCATGCCCTGTGTGAGAATGTAGTGGAGATGTATCCCAACCGGGAACATAATTATTGCTGCAGTGCAGGGGGCGGAGTCATCAACTGCGGACCGCCTTTTAAAAACAAGCGGGTCGACGGTAACCGGGTCAAGGCCAAGCAGATATTTGATGCCAAGACAAGGGGGGCTAAAACCGTTATCGCCCCCTGTCACAACTGCCACGGCGGGCTTGAAGATATTATCCTGCAAAACGAATTGGGCATGGAACTCAAGTTTTTGGCCGATATCATTTACGAGGTCATGGAAAAACCCGAGTAAAACGCAAACTATCGGATATAAGCGTCCAACAACTAACAACCAACAGTCAATATTTTTTATTTTGAATCAAAAGGAGGGAAAAATTTCAATGAAACCAAGGCTTTTTGCAACTGGTTTTACTGTTGGCCTTTTCATTCTGGCAGTTGCGGCATTGTCGGTTTACGCTCAGGAAGATGTGACAGTGGTAAGCGACAGTGTCTTTGGCAAACGGATGAGACCGTCTGCGGTTTTTCATCATGACGAACATAATGAGGCCGCCGGAATAGAGGAATGCACGGCATGCCATCACATCTATGAAGATGGACAACTGGTGGAAGACGAGTCTTCCGAGGATATGGAGTGTTCTGAATGCCATGCTGATGCCGGCAGGGGATATCCCATGGAAGTGGTCAATATCTACCATACCCTCTGCAAGGGATGCCATATGGAACAAAAGGCGGGGCCGGTAATGTGTGGTGAGTGCCACCTGAAATAGGTGCCTTGGGGTGCTCCCGGCGTTTGTCCGGTTGTTTCATGACACCCCTGAATAAAAATTCAAAGCGAGGCCGTGAAATGGCAAAAAAAATTCTGGTAATCGATGATGATCCCATAATCGTTAAGTATCTTGTCAGCTTGTTGCAGGACAACGGGTACGAGACCTGTTCCGCCGGCGGTGGAGTGGAAGCCTTCGATGTGCTGCAGCAGGAACGCCCGGATCTGATCACTCTTGATCTGGAAATGCCCGATGAATGGGGACCGCGTTTTTACAGACGGCTTTCACAGGATTCGGAGCTGAAAAGTACACCGGTCATTGTTGTCAGCGGTCTGGCCGGACGTCATGCCATAAAAAAGGCTGTGGCGTTTATCAGTAAGCCGTTTGATCCGGACAAGCTGATCGGTATTATCAGGGGTACATTGGGTGAATAGAGACTCATAGGTTAATAGCATTTTGATTTTAGAATTCGTTTTTTTATGTACAAAATAGATCATGATGTGACGGGTATAATTGAAAATTGACTATTGAAAAGTGAGAATTGAAGGAATTCTGTCTATTTTAATCCGTAGATTATGCAGATTACAACGCATCCTGGTTATTTAAATGAAATAGACAGAGCGAAGCGATACCACAAGTTTTCACTTTTCAATTTTCACTATTCAATTAATAGGGTGATACCACAAGTTTTCAATATTGTTTTAGTTTTGTAACTGTTAAAACTGTGATGACAAGATTGCCGGTGACATATGGACAATAAAGTATTGTTGGTGGATGATGAGGCCGGGATCCGCAAGGTCTTGGAAATATCTCTATCAGACAGCGGTTATACCGTCTTTTCAGCGGAAAATGGTGAAAAGGCACTTTCGATTTTCAAAAAAGAAAGACCGCCGATTGTGCTGACGGATATCAAAATGCCGGGCATGGACGGTATCGCCCTTCTCATGAAAATGAAAAATGAGGATCCGGACACGGAAGTGATTATGTTCACCGGGCACGGGGACATGGACCTGGCTATCGAGAGTCTGAAGCAGGGTGCCACTGATTTTCTCACCAAACCGATTAACGATGATGTGCTGGAGATTGCACTGAAACGGGCACGTGAAAAGATTCTGATTCGTCAAAAATTGAGGGAGTACACCCAGAGTCTGGAAGCATTATTGCGGGAAAAAACCGAACTTCAGGATCGGTTGTCGTCGTTGGGACTTATGCTGAGTTCCATTGCTCATGGAATTAAAGGCTTATTGACGGGTATGGACGGCGGCATCTACATGGTCGACTCCGGTTTGAAAAAAAAGGATCTGGAAAAAACAGGGGAGGGGTGGCAGGTCGTCAAGCTTCTGACGGAGCGGGTTCGTAAAATGGTAATGGACATTCTCTTCTATGCCAGGGAGAGGGACCTTATGCCCGAATGGGTTTCTATCCGGAATCTGTCCGAAGAGGTGGCCATGGTGGTCGAGCCTAAAATGAAAACCGGGCGCATTGAATTTATAAAAGATTTTCAGAACGCGCCGGGAACCTTTGAGGTCGATGCGGGTTTTATCCGTTCGGCATTGATCAATATTTTGGAAAATGCTGTGGATGCATTTTCCGACCGTGAAGAAGTGGCCGCACAGGTCGTTTTCCGGGCCAGAGAATTGGGCGATATTGTTCAATTCGATGTCATCGACAATGGAATCGGCATGGACAGTCAGATTCGGGATAAGATTTTTACGCTCTTTTTTTCATCCAAGGCAAACCGGGGAACCGGTTTAGGGCTTTTTATCGCCAACAAAATCGTTTGCCAGCACGGCGGGTCGATCCGGGTTGATTCCCGGCCGGGGCAGGGATCAAGGTTCAGCATCAAAATACCTAAAAAACTCCCCTTCAGTAAAATAACGCCCGACATTGTAGAACCCTTCTAACCCGGATCAGCCCCAAAAATCAATCCGCAACCTGTTACCCAACACCCGCCGGCCTTCACCCTTCAATATTTATAACTCAAATTCGAGCACAAAAGCAGACCCTTTCCCCGGCCGGCTGTCAACGATGACTTTGCCGTTGTTGCTTTCCACGATACCATAAAGAATGGAGAGTCCGAGACCCACACCGTAGCCCTCTTTTTTGGTAGTGAAAAAGGGTTCGAAAATGCGGGGCATGTTTTCAGGAGAGATACCTGTACCGGAGTCTTTTACAGTAATGCACACAAGATTTTTCTCGGGATCATAACTCCCTCCTAAAAAGAGGTCGCCACCGTCGGGCATGGCGTCGATGGCATTAAAAATAAGGTTGATGACGCATTGCTGAAGCTGGTTAAAATCCGCTTCAAGCAGGGGAATCCGTGTATTGATATCCGTGGTGAGTTTAATATGACTGAGCATCAGCTTGTGCCGGCTCAACAGGATGCATCGGTTCAGCAGTTCTCCGACCTGGACCGGTTGTTTTGAGGGCGTTGTCCGCCGGGAAAACGTCAACAGGTTTGAAACAATGTCGGAACAGCGCATGGTCTCGCTTTCCATGAGTTTAAGATGCTGCAGGAAACGTTCGATCTGCTTTGCAGGCAAGGGGCCGTCATTTAAAATACGGCGCATCAGGCGTGTGTAGGTGAGGATACCCGACAGGGGATTGTTGATTTCATGCACCATACTGGCCGATAGTCTGCCCAGAGACCTCATTTTATCCTGATGCAGGATACGGGCCTGGCCTTTTATTTCGCATTCCAGTTTGTGCATCTCCCTCAAATCCCTGATAAAACATACCATCCCGTCTTCGCTGCCATTTTCAAAGAGCACAATGGCAGACAATTGAACCGGTATCAGCCCACCGGATTGAGAGCGCAGGGCGGTTTCATGAAGAAACAGACGATTTTTTCCGATGAGGTCGGGTCCGGCAAGTTTTTGCCGGAAAATTTTTTCGGCTTCGGGTTCCAAAAATTGATCAAAGGTCATCTGCTGCAGGACATCCCGGCTGGGAAAACCCAGCATTTTTTTCAGGCTTTTGTTAAAAATGATGATGGTGCCGGAATTGTCGCATCCCATGATGCCGTCCAGGGAGTTTTCAATCAGGTTGTTTCGAAAATTGACGGTTTTAATCAGTTCCTGGGCGGTGCGGGCATTTTCTTTTTCCAGTAAGGTGGTATAATCTTTAAGCTGCCGGCGGGACAGGTAGCGTTCTTTGGCCCGCTGTAAAGCCAGGTGGAGGGCCTTGTCATTGACCGGCTTGGTAATAAAATCCGAGGCATCCAGCTGCAGCGCCTTAATGGCTGTGTTGATGTCGCCAAAAGCCGTAATCACAATGATCTCAATTTCAGGATTGGACTTTTTAAGGGCTGCCAGGACTTCAAGCCCATCCATTCCGGGCATGCGGATATCTGTAATGACAATCTGAGGGGGAGCTGTCTGGCAAAGATTAATGCCGTCCAGGCCGTTTCCGGCGGACCGCACATGGTATCCCGCATCTGCCAGGGTAATGGTCATGACCTTGCGAATGCCCTCTTCATCGTCAATCAGAACAATTTCCCATTCAACAGGAGCCGCCATTTACCCCTCCCCGATTATTTGTTTCCCCACAGCATGCCGTTTTGAGAAAATAAATTCAACATAAAGGTATAAAAATGATGAATTTTGAATGTAGATTCGTTTCACTCAGTCGATTTTATGAATTGTGGAATTATCGTAGGGTGGGCTGTGCCCACCGATAAGATAGTATACCGATAAGAGGCTGTAGGAAAATCAGACAGGCGTGTCGGAAAATTCAACAATCGCTTAGTTCCTTAATATCACTGATAAAATTGTAAATAGAGGTAACTCGATGGGAGAAAATCAGGGATGAGTGTGGAATATTTCAACAGCCAAACCATAAAATATACATGGAAATAGCGTTGGGTATATAAAAATTAAAATAAAATCGGTTGGTTATAGAAAATAGAGACTTTAAGCGAAGGATGGCACGTGGTTTGCTATAAGTTTATAAAAAAGAATTGTTTGATGAAACCAAACTTCACAAGGGGGAAGATATGAATTTTAAAGCAAGTCAGCATACTGAAAAAGGCAAGTCCTGTGTATGGACAAAGGGCGGGGGGGTGGAAAATATGCCCTGCGAGCTGGATTTTCAATGCGGTCAATGCCAGATTGACAAAGACCTGTGGGCCGCGGCCGAGAAAAACAGACAGCATCGACGGAAAAGTGGTGTTGTCGGTGAGCAGTCAAAAAACGTGGCTTTTTCTCCGGATCGGCTCAGACGGCTTCCCCAGGGAAAGCGGCCTTGTATCCATTATGCCAACGGATATATTGATTATCGGGCCTGTATTTATGATTATCAGTGTGAGACATGCGAATTCAATCAATACATCGAGGATGACCATCAGGTGCATGTGGTATCCAACCCGGTGGATGTCATGGACATCAGGGGGTTCAAGATGCCCCAGGGCTATTATTTCCACAAGGGACATACATGGGTTCGTATAGAAGAAGATAACCAGGTCAGAATCGGGCTGGATGAGTTTGCCCTTCGCCTTTTAGGCCCCCTGGACAAGATTACGGCGCCGCTGGCGGGTAGCCGTGTGGAACAGGGCCGTACCGATATATCCCTCAGCCGGAACGACAACCATGCCAGGATCATGTCACCGGTCACCGGGGTTGTTACGGCAATCAATTCCGAATTAAGGGACACAGGATCGCTGGCCAACAAGGACCCCTATGCCAAGGGCTGGGTGATGCGTGTTCATTCCGAGGGGTTACGAATTGATCTCAAGAATCTGAAGATCGGGGAAGAATCCGGGGCTGTTTTAAATCGTGAAATCGATCGCCTGTATGCCGTTATTGAAGAAGCGGCCGGGCCCCTGGCTGCCGACGGCGGATTTCTGGCCGATGATATTTATGGTCATCTGCCCCAGGTTGAATGGGAACGGTTGACCACGCTTTTCCTGAGAACCTGAAATTTTTGTTCAAAAAGATTTAAAAGGCTGACCTGTTCACTGTTGGGTCAGCCTTTTTATTTTGTTCGCCAGCAGTATGCTGTAATTCATTTTTTAATCCATCGGATGCTGTTGGAACGGCATTTGGGACAGGTTCGCTCAATTCCAGTGTGAAAAAGATCAGTCCAATGAAAATCACAGCGCATACAGGTAAAACCGGCTTCCGTTTTTTCATCCGCCGGCTTTGGGTTTACAGGCCGCGGGATTTTGGCCTGTTCCAGTACCAGCCTTGACCGGTCAATCTCTTCCATATTCACGGAAAGACGTTTTTTTTCAACTTCATCCATGATGGTCTGCCACCTGGCACCTTCGGCCGCTGAACACCATTCCAGCATGAGCCTGTCCGGGCGGAGTCCAGCCTTCTCCAGCCCGTTCCACAGTCCGTCCACGCGTCTGACCGTGCTCCGGTTGGCATCAATATAATGACAATCCACATAATGGCAGCCGGAAACAAGTACCACCGGTGCTCCTTTTTTAAATGCATACCAGACAAATTCCGGATTTACCCGTGCCGAACACATGGTGCGTATGATTCTTGCGTTGGGAGGGTAAATCATGCGGGCCATGCCGGCGGTGTCGGCCCCCGCGTAAGAACACCAGTTACACGCAAATGTAACGATTTTGTCAGCAGGATTTTCTTCCAGTATGGCATCGATTTGGGCATATATGGCCTGGTCTGAAAAATGGCGCATCGTAATGGCGCCATACCGGCATTCGGCTGCACAACACCCGCATCCCACACACGCGGCACTCACAAACTGAGGTACCTGCTTCTTTTCCCAGATAATGGCGTTGAATGGGCATACGGTTGCACACTGCCCGCATTTTTTGCAAATTTCCTCATCCAGTACGGAAGTAATGGCTTCGATGGGGAATTTGTCTTTTTTAAGCAGAATGCTGACCTTAGAGGACGCGGCCCCGGCCTGGGTCACACTCTCCCGCACATCCTTGGGGCTTTCAGCGCAACCTGCGATAAAAACACCCTTTGTGGGTGTGTTCACAGGTAAGAGCTTGGCATGGGCCTCCTTCAGAAAACCATTGGGTGATTTTGAAAGGCTTACCAGTCTGCGAATCGATTCCGTATCCGTTGCCGGTCTGGCACCCACGGCCAGTACAATCATTTCGAATTCATGATTTTCCAGGCGTTTGGCGGTTGTATTTTCAACAGTTACCTTCAAGTTGCCGGATTCTGAGATTTCCTCTACATCACCGGGCAATCCCCTTATATACCGTACCCCGCTCTCTTTACTGCGCATGAGGAGTTCTTCAAATCCTTTGCCCAATGCACGAAGATCCATGTAGAAAACCGTGACATCGATTTCCGGATAATTATCTTTTAGGTATTGTGCTGACTTGATTGTATTCATGCAGCAGATACTGGAACAGTAAGGATTGCCTTTTTCAGGGTTCCGGGTCCGTGAACCCACGCATTGAATGAAGGCAATACGCTCCGGTTTTTTTCGGTCACCCGGTCGGCCCAAATGCCCTTCCAGGGGTCCTCCGGTTGAAATGAGCCGTTCAAATTCCATACTGGAGACCACGTTTACATATCGGCGATATCCATATTCATTCAGTACCGTTGGATCATAAACATCCATGCCGGTAGCCACGACAATGGCGCCCACATTCAGCTCAAGGAGGGTATCTTTCTGGTCAAAATTGATGCATTTTTTCTCACAGGCTTCAATACAGCGACCACAGGCAATGGGATTTTGTCCTAGACATTCTTCAGCTTCCACCATATAGGCTGATGGGACGGCCTGGGGAAATGAAATATAAACCGCTTTCCGGCTTCCCAGGCCCACTTGAAATTCATCAGGAACCACCACCGGGCAGACTGCGGCACAATCCCCGCAGGTGGTGCATTCATTTTCATCCACATACCTTGCCCTTTTTCGAACATATGCCTTAAAATTGCCCACATAACCCGTAATATCCTCAATATCCGAATAGGTCAGAAGCTCAATATTGGGATGTCGACCGACATCCATCATCTTGGGCCCGAGAATTCAGATACTGCACTCGATGTCCGGGTATACCTTATCGAGCCGGGCCATAATACCGCCGATGGACGGTTTTTTTTCAACCAGATAAACCTTGTGACCTGCATCGGCAATGTCCAGAGCAGCCTGGATGCCGGCCACACCGCCACCGATCACAAGGGCTGCATCGGTGACCGGTATCTGTTCCTCATCCTGGGGGTAAAGCCATTTGGTCCGCGCTACGGCCACCTTAACAATGTCTATAGCTTTTTGCGTTGCGGAACCCTGATCCTTCGTTACCCACGAACAGTGTTCACGGATGTTGGCCATCTCCAGCAGATACCTGTTCAGCCCGGCTCCTTCAATGCATTTCCGAAAAATGGGTTCATAGGAAGCCGGCGAACACGATGCCACCACCACCCGGTTCAAATTGTATTCATAGATCGATCTCTGGATTTCCTGCTGACCGGGATCCGCACAGGTGTATTTATTTCTGATGGATAAAACCACATGAGGCAATGTCTCTGCATATTCCCGAACCGCTTTTGTATCCACCATGCCGGCGATATTCGATCCACAGTCGCAGACAAATACACCGATTCGCAAATCTTCTCTTATCAATTTTCGTCTCCCCTTCATTCTATTCCTTGTTATCGCGCTGCCACATTTCGAACTTACGCCCATCCATATACCTTTTTTCTTTCCAGGCCTGCCGATCAAGAATAGCCTGTTCGATGGCCTCCCTGAAGCCTTTTCTGAATTCGGCTGAATCGAATTGTTCTTTTCTGAAAAAATCAAACGCCTGAAATTTTCGGAAGGCTTTTCGCTGTGTTTCCATGGTCCCATGTCCCGTAATCATGATCACTCGTGTAAATGCCTGTTTTTTTTTGATATGCGCCAGAAGATACATTCCATCTTCGTTGTTTTTATCAGTTTCAACCAGACGAATATCTACGATCGCCAGGTCCAGGTCTTTGGTCCGGTCAACGTATTTCCGGGCTTCATCCAATGTTTCCACCGCATTCACCTCATGTCCTTCCCTTCTCAGCAAACCACTTAAAAGGTCCCGCCAGTCGTCATAATCTTCTACAATGAGAACCCTACCTTTCATTTTTTCCTCCGCCGGGTTTGATCTTATCCTGATCACCTGTATGGGGATGATTGCCTTTTAATTCATCACAGAATGCAGGCAGGCGTACTGTAAAAGTTGATCCTTTATCCGGTTGACTTTTGCATTCAATAGTCCCTCCCTGGCGTTCAATAAAAGTGCGGAGCCACCATAAACCGAATCCCATCCCTCCCTGGCTGAGCTGGAACATGCCCCACAGATGCTCCATTTTTTCAGGTGGTATTCCGCACCCTGTATCAGAAATTTCAATAGTCACCCATATTCCGTCCTCATTTGAATCAGTACGGGTCCGGATGATGAGCATCTTGACGCTAAGGCCGTGCATTGCTTTTTGGGCATTGGCGAAAAGTTCTACAAATATATCCACCAGAAGTGAATCGCTTTCCACTTCCGGGATATCGTGCGTATACTTATAAACCACCTGGATATCCTCGGCCAGATCGGTGGATTCAATCGCTTCGTTTAGAAGCAGATTCACATTAAACCTGATGGGCGGACCAGCCTCCTTAAAGGGTCTGAACAGGGCATCGCTCAGTTTTAATATAAACCTGGAATTTCGTTCGATACGTTCCATGTTTTCTTGAATCCAGTTGCGGTCCGGAAGGGGAATCGATACTTGCATGAGTGTTCTTTTAATCTCCCCGGCACTTGCAGGAACAATCCCCATGATATTGTTGATACGATGCGCCAATGCGGTAGCCGCCTGCCCCATAACCGTCCACTTTTCAGCGGCCACACGCCTTTTCTGTTCTTTTTCAAATTTTTTGTACATCAGGTGCAGTTTCTGGTGCTGTGTGGCATTCTGGATGGCAATTACGGCTTCCTGAGCCAGTGCTTCCAAAAGTTCCACGTCCTGCTGATCAAAAGCTGCCAGCCTGGAGCTTTCAAGGAGCAAAACCCCCAGCAATTCATTGTCCGTATTTTTAATTTTCTGCCCGATCAACAGGGGTACGGCCACGCTGGATCTCATTCCCTCAAACAGTACGATATTTTGAGGATCTTTGCTCAAATCACGGCAGAGGTATGAACACTTATGTTCGGCAACCCAGCGGACAATTCCTTTTTTGGGTATAAATGCAAGAGCTTCGGGGACCCAACCTGAGCCCAGGTGGGCCTTCAGTTCCAGTCTCCCGGAGTCAGGTTCTATCTGCCGGAAAGACCCGGACTCAGCACCCACCAGGTCCACTGCCTTCTCAAGTATCAATTCTAAAACCCGATCTAATTCAAGGCTGGAAGTCAATGCAATATCAATATCATGCAGAGCCCGAAACTGTGCGGTCATACGAGACAGACGTTCAGCCTGCTGGAGTACCAGTGCCACATGGTCGGCCATGGACAGCAGAAGATCAGTATCACGGTCGTTAAAAAGACGACGAGAATTTTCATCCGCTGCCATCAAAACACCCAGGGTGATATCGAATTGGACCAACGGTGCAGCGATCAGCGAAGGATGCCCGGCTCGTCTTTCCCTGATCAGCCTTCTGGATTGAAACACCTGTTGCAGCAATTGGGAATTCAGGGGAGGATCGGGCATGTTGTATTCGGCGACCGGTAACAGCTTCTTTTCATTCGAGGAATATAGATAAACCCCGCCGCCGGCCGGATGCAGCAGTTGAGCCATCTGCTTTACGACACTGCTAAGGAACGCCGGATCAAATGTATGGTGCCTTTCGTTCATAAGTTTACATTGTTTCCGAAACAGGATGTATTATCGAGTTGAAAACCGGATACCTAAACTGAAAACTGGAAATTAGATAACGCATCTATATCCTTGTCGTTTTCCTAATTTTAAGTTTCAAATTTCTCTGCCGAAACACGAGATCAACAAAGTGCAAACTACTTTTCATTATTTCTCCAGGCTCTCCTCCGCCAGTGTGGTCAGATCACGTATTTTTATCCCGATGTCATCTTGCAGTATTCTATCCTTCTGAGCGCACTTAAAATGAATCTGGCATTTTATGCATGCGGTCACCAGCATGTCGGCCCCGGTGGTTTTTGCCTGTTTGAGCCTTTCCGTCTGAATATTTTTATTTACCTTGCCGCAGGAAGTCCAGCAGCTTGTCCCGCAGCAGAGAGATGCGATTTTAATTTTTTTCATTTCCAGAAGATCATATCCCGAATTGTTCAAAACCGCTCTCGGCTCATCGTATATACCCATATACCGGCCCAGCCGGCAAGGGTCCTGAAATGTGACGGGAAATCTCTTTTTTCGATTTTTAAAAATAATCCGGCCTTGTTCAGCCAGTTCCACAAGCAGCTGTGAAATATGGAGTACGTCCATGCCATGGTCTCCCACATAACGTGGATAGTCATATTTCAGGGTGAATGCACATTCAGGGCATGTGGTGACGATCCTTTTGGCCCCTGTGGCTTTGAGTTTCTCCAGGTTCAAACGTGCAAGGCTGCGAAAGGTATTAAAGTCCCCCTCCCATATCTGGTCATGGCCGCAACAGCGTTCATTTTTCATCACATGGGGTACGATACCGGCCAGGTTCATTATGGTTACGGCTGAACGGGCGATTTCCACCCCTTCCACGTCCATATCCCGGAACAGGACATCATAATACGGCAGGCAGCCGGTAAAATAGATGGTGTCTGATTTTTCATTTATTTTTTGATCATCGCCCAACCAGCCAAGCCGGTTTTGGCTGAGATCCGGGGCGGTCATCATTTTCGACCAGGTATGGACTGTGTTTCCATGGGTACAGGTTCCCATAAGATTTTCTGCTCTGGCCAGAGAGCGCGTTTCCCTGATAAACCCGCAAAAATCAACATTGGAGGGGCATAAATCAGTGCATTGGCCGCAGGTCAGGCATGACCAGAAGAGCAGATCGTGAAAAACCGCCTCCCGATTTCCCTCCACGGCTTTTTCAACCAAAAGCCGCGGGCTGGTATATTCCTGTTTTTCCCAGCGTGTTATGGGGCAGACAGCGCTGCATTTACCACAGGTCAGACATAACATGACCTTGTTTTTTTTGACGATTTCGCCCATGGTTTTCATATTATTTTGTTTTCCCACCATTCTTTCAGGAAGCTGTTGGTTTACCAAGCCGCCTCATAAACTCACTCACCTTTTCAGTAAAGGCCTTTCCCTCTCCTGTTTTAAGATGATCCAACCTGAGCCGATCTTCTGCATATCCCAGTAAATTCAGTATTTTTTTTGTTTCAACCACGACTTTTTCTGCGAAACGTATGCCTGAATCATACCGGCAGTCATCTTTTGGGCAACCCAGAAGAAGTACCCCCATGGCTCCCTGTTCAAAAGCTTTTAAAATGATTCCGGTACTGATTCTCCCCATGCATGTCAAGCGAATTGGAATCACCCGGGGGTCATAGGATAACTGTTCGGCGCCGGCGGTTTCCAGTCCGTGATAAGCATCCCAGTTACAAATAAACACAATGAGTTTTTTATTCTCCACTACCCGTCCTCCCCGGGGACAACATGTCTTCTATCATGATCTCCAGTTGCATATCAGTTGAATCCCCTGCGCGGATGGCATTGGACGGACAGCTTGCAGCACAGGCCCCGCACCCCGTACAAACGGCCGGGTCAATCCAGATGTGCCGGTCAAAGTCCCTGCCCATGGTCTGTGGAGCCCCTGTTTCACAAATGTCTATACAGGTGTAACACATTCTGCACCGGTTGGGGTCTACCTTCCCGGAAATCCTTTTCGGATAATCCCGAATCCGGCCCATCCATCCGCGACAACGCACCGCCACCGCCCTGCCTGTTAAGATCGGCTCAAGATCAGGATTACAGAAAAATACACCGGGCCGTGTGGTTTCCATTTGACCGGTTCGATACATGACATCCGGTCTTGAATCATCTGAATTTAATCGATCCATGATTTGATCAGCTTCGAATTCATTTTTGGGCGTCACGATGATAGAGAGTGATTTTACGGTGTGACCGTTTCGGTTTGTGGTATAATAACCATTTGAATGGTCTATTGAAGATAAGATCTCCAGCAGGTGGACCGTGTTCACGCCTGAATGATTCAACGTATCAAGGCATATTTTTGCAGCACGGCCTTTTCCCAGTATCATTACGGACCTGCTTCTGATTAATGGTTCCAATGGCTCAATGGCGGATTGCCTTATTTGTGAAACGGCCCCACTGATCAGGACATGGGCCTTTTCCGTAGCTGCGCCGGGGTTGTCTCTGTGCACCCAGGCGCATTGTTCCCGGATATTGACAAATTCAAAATTCACGGGAAGTGAAAGGCCCTGGCCGGGGCTGTTGCGGATTCCCTGCACCGGCTGGTATATCCCCAGGTTTTCCTTACAGCGAACCCTCTGAAAGGTGCAGCTGAAACAGATCTGGTCCGAAGAACAGCATGAACATGCCGCCAGGACCACCCGGTTCAGTCGATGATCAGATATAGCCTGTTTGATCTTTGTTGCAGCATCAGTCCGGCAGGCGTAAGGTAGAATATCGGTATGGACCACATCTGCATGCCCCAGGATTCTTTTTTGAAGTGTTTCCGTCCGGATTACCCCGCCCATGTCATCCCCGCAACGGCAGATATAAACCCCGATCCTTACATCCGGTATCGATTCCGGAAACAGAGCCTGTGGGCGTTGCGCGATTGTTTCAAACATCCGGTTTGTCTTAACTCCGGCAGCCGCAGCCGATCCCATGACAGGGTCATCAGGAGGGATACTGATGATATCCCCCGGTGGTTTGGATAAGTATTGAAAGGCAATTTCAGGATCGTCTGCATAAATCACCGTATCCATATCCAGGTTTACGATCCTTACGGTTTGGTTATGGTTCAGTGCGTCTGCTTTACAAACATGGACACAGGCCATGCACTCACTGCATGGACCGCATTTGAGGCAGCGCTCAGCCTCTTTGACGGCATCTTCTTCGGAATAGCCTATCTCCACCTCATCAAACCCCTGCATGCGTTTTTTAAGGGGAAGGACTGGAACTTGAATTTTCGGCACGGGGGTCAGTTCCTCGGGGGCCATTTCCCGGTCGGATACGGGCGGTCGAAATAATTTTTCCGGTGCGTTCCTGTTTTTTTCTCCTTTTAAAAAGAGATCGACCTCCCGCGCCATTTTTTTGCCCATGCCAATGGCCTCGATGGCCGACATCCCATCGCGGGTCACCGCGTCACCCGCGGCGAATACACCGCTGCGACTTGTCATAAAGCTTTCGGCGTTCACCTGGATGCGCCAGTCTTTTCCGATAACAATGCCTGTATCATTGCTCATAAAACCAAGGTCCGGTTCCTGCCCGATGGCCAAAACAACCAGGTCCAGGTCTATATGATATTCACTCCCTTGAACAGGTATGGGTCTGCGGCGACCGCTCCGGTCCGGCGCTCCCAACTCTATACGGAGGCATTCAAGCCCGGTCACACAGCCCTTTATATTTCCGGAGATCGATTTCGGGGCGGTCAACAGTTGAATCAGCACGCCTTCATTTTCAGCCTCGTCAATCTCTTCTTCAAGTGCAGGCATTTCATCGCGTGTACGCCGGTACAGTATTTTCACTTCCGACAAGCCCAGTCTCCTCAATGTCCGGGAAACATCCATGGCCGTATTACCGCCTCCCAATACCGCGGCCCGGGTCTTTGGACCATGGGGCAGCAAGGTTTCCAGGGACTTCAGCCAGGCCGGATCATTTGTCTGTTGTGAAAGACTGACCGTTTTCAGCAGATCTATCCCCTGAACCACTCCTTTCAACTTTTCGCCGGGGATACCAAGAGACAGGCTTTTATGTGCGCCCACTGTGAGACAAACCGCTTCATATCCTTTAGAAAAAAGATCCTCTATGGAATAATCGCCCTGTGGACCGATGCTGGTATTGAGCCGGATATCCACACCCTGCTTTCGGATGGTTTCATATTCCCGTGCGATTACATCTCTGGGCAGCCGAAAGGCAGGTATGCCGACAGCAAGCATGCCCCCGATGACCGGCAATTTGTCGTATACAGTCACCGGGTATCCCCGGCCTGCCAGAAAACCGGCGGCTGTCATACCGGCAGGGCCGGCACCGATAACGGCAACCTTTTTCGCGCCCTTTTTATTTTTAGTTTTTTTCAGATCAGGCTCGGGAGGTTTCCCCGGTTGCCGGCGTTCCCAGTCAGATACAAACCGTTTGAGCAGACGGATGGAAACAGGTGAGTCCACCTCATTCCTGCGACATGTGATTTCACAGGGATGGGTGCATATCCTCCCGCATATTCCTGGAAACGGGATCGATTCCCGAATCAGATCGATGGCTTCCTGAAAGCGTCCTTCCGCAACCAGGGCAACATAACCCTGAACATGGATTCCACCCGGGCAGGCATCCGTACATGGCGCCTTTCCGAACTTGTCGATTGCGACGCAACCCGGCTCGCTTTTATCTTTGATATAAATCGCTTTCCGGTCTTTTCCCGGAACAGTCACCGGACAGGCCTCGATGCAGTCGCCACAGGCCGTGCATTTGGCCGGATCAACATACCTGGGGTTTTGGCGAAGCCTGGCCCGGTAATTTCCGGCCATACCATCAATTTCACCCAAAACGGTATTGGTCCACAGGGTAATGCCGGGATGCCTGGTCGCCTCCAGCATTCGTGTATGGTACAGATGGGCTGGCAATTTTGAATGGTGTTTTTTACCCAGAAACGGCGATGGCTCAACCATGTGAACATCCACACCGGCATCGGCAAGATCCAGGGCCGCTTGAATGCCGGCCTCACTTCCGCCAATAATTAAAACACCTTGATTTATTGACTGTTTCTCCTGCAAAAATGCTCCTCCGCTTCCGAATACAAAAAACAAATTCCAAACAATTGATTTTCGTTTTTTTTGAGAATTGGATATTGTATTTTGGCATTTATTTGTTATTTGCGGCGGACGCCTTTTCAATAGCACCGGTTTATCCGGACTTCAATGTGAGACCTGCCTTATAACCATGTTCAAATGCTTTCAGGTTGACTTCCACTGTTTTTGGGGGCACGGATTCTGATATTGAATACTGCATAGCTTCCCGGGTCACCGCCCCCGAGACGGCCGTCCAGAACCCGAGCATCACCGTGTTGGCAGCCCTGACATTACCCAGATCCTCTGCCACCGTTGTGGCCTGGATGCCATGGGTAATGATGTCAGCCCGGTGATTGCCAGGCAGTTTTACCAGCCCGTTGTCGATCAGTAAAATTCCACCTGAAGTCAAAAGGGGTGTATATTTTTCATACGCCCCCTGGGACATGATTACGGCACTCCCCGGTTCGGTAATATTGGGATAATGGATGGGATCACTTGATATCACCACCTGGGCCCCCGCTGAACCGCCACGGGCCTCCGGGCCGTAGCTCTGGGTAAAACAAGCTTCCAGCTTGTCATATATGGCTGCGGCCTGACCGATGATTTTACCCGCACTGATAATCCCCTGGCCACCAAAACCACCCAGTTGGAGCTCGGTGCGCGGGAAATGGTCTGTCCGTGCTTTCAATTGGGGCCTTTGTTCCATGCCCTGTTTTACCGTCTTCCACTTCTTTTCAGCGGCTTTTGCCATCTTGTCAATGGCCTTCTGAAGATCCGGTTTGGGATCATCGATGAATTTGCCCTCAACGATTTCCGTGATCACCCCATTTTCATCCACCTTCACATCTGCATCTTTGGGGTGTGTCTCCGGGGAAATTTTTCCTACCTTCTGATAATGCTTCATCACTTCCAGGCCCCGCCGTTTCAAATTTTGCGGATCAAGCCCCTTGCCTTCAGGGTTCCATCGGGCATAGGCTGTGGAACAGGGAGCAATGATTTCTACAAAACTGAATCCCCGATGTTCCATGGCTTCCCGAAGAGTCCATTCCAGCCTCCGGGCATGGAGAACGGTCCAGCGGGCCATAAAGGAAGCGCCTCCTGCGGCGGCCAGATACGGCAGGTTAAATGGGTATTCAAAATTGCCATACTGTGTCGTCACTGCCCGGGCACCATGGGGAGTGGTGGATCCCGCCTGTCCCCCGGTCATTCCGTAATTGAAATTATTTACGCAGATCACCGTGATATCCAGGTTTCGCCGGGCAGCATGGATAAAATGATTTCCCCCGATTCCGGCAATGTCTCCATCACCTGAAAAGACCACCACTTTCAGCCCGGGGTTCGCAAGTTTCAAGCCTGTGGCAAAGGGTATGGCTCTGCCATGGGTGGTATGGAATGAATCAAGCCGCATGTAACCCGCCACACGTCCCGAACAGCCGATACCGGAAACAACGGCCACTTTATCCAGATCCCAGTTTTTATTTTTCACCAGCCATTGAAGTGAACTGATAAAAGTGGTCAGAGCCGTTCCCAGGCCGCACCCCTGGCACCAGATATGAGGCAGCCGCTCCCCGCGTAACAGAGTATCCATGGGGTGAAGCCCGGGTTCCCAGTCACTCCGGTCGGGCGGCTCGTATCCTGACAGATGAGCCGATCCATCGATGGGCACCTTATTTGCAGTCATTTGTGTTCACTTCTCCTGTAGTATCTTATTCTGAAATCACAATAATCAAAAAATAAATTACAAATAAATCACAATGATTAAAATTCCAAATTCCAAAACAGGGAGAAATCAACATGCACGCCAATTCAAGACTATATGGGATTAATCAAATGGCTTTGGCTTTTGTTTGAGATTTTGACATTGAGATTTGGTATTTGTTTGTAATTTGGTGCTTGTAATTTGTTATTTTCGGCTTGTCCGCCTCCGGCGGGTTTGTCCGGGTTGGGGGAATTGAAAAAATAAAATTTTCAACCTTAATTTTCAGTCGGCCGTCCTGCGGCACGCCGGATCGTATCCAGCACGGTAAGTGGATTCAGAACTTCACCTCCGGGCCGATGGACACCGAAAACCCGGGCCGTTCCCGCTGCGCATCGTTCCACTTCCCTGACCACCTGCCCCATGTTGATTTCAGGCACCACGAACGCCTGTATGGACCCGGCCAGCCTTTTAATTCTTTCTTCCGGGAATGGCCACACCGTAATCAGCTTTAATAATCCAACCCGGATTCCTTCTTTTCTTGCCAGTTCAATCGGCCACAAAGAGGTCCTTGCGGAAATGCCGTATGAAACCACCACTACTTCTGCATCATCCAGGTTTTCCTCTTCCAGCATAATGATATCTTCCAGGTTATCACGGATCTTGTTCATGATCCGTGCCACGTTCCACTCATTCCCCTTTGCACTCATATCCGGATACCCGCGCTCATCATGGGTCAGACCGGTTACATGAAATCGAAAGCCCTCCCCGGCCAGGGCCATGGGGGATACACAGGCCTCTCCCTTACACTGATTCATGTCCCTGTAGATTCTGAAAAGGCCCGGTTCAATGTCTCCCCTGTGAACCAGTGGACGGTTGATGATTTCAATGGCATCAGGATCCGGAATGACCACTTTTTCAGTCATATGTCCCACTTCGGCATCAGCCATGACCAGTACGGGCGTGCGGTATTTTTCAGCTAGGTTGAACGCACGAATTGTCAGATCAAAGAACTCCTGGGGAGAGCCGGGGGACAGGGCAATAATCTCATAATCCCCATGAGATCCCCATTTCGCCTGCATCATATCCTGCTGTCCCACAAGGGTCGGCAGGCCGGTGGATGGGCCGCCTCTCTGCACATTCACAAGAACGCAGGGTGTTTCCAGCATGATGCCCAATCCAAGATTCTCCATCATGAGTGAAAAGCCGGGGCCGCTGGTGGCCGTCATGGATTTAGCCCCTGACCAGGAAGCCCCCAGGATTGCATTCATGGAAGCAATCTCATCTTCCATTTGTATATAGATGCCGTCCACCTGCGGCATTCGTGTGGACATGCGCTCGGCAATTTCTGTTGCCGGGGTGATGGGATATCCTGCAAAAAACCGGCAGCCTGCCAGAATTGCGCCTTCTGCTGCAGCATAATCTCCCAGAAGGAAATGGTCTCCGGGGAGCAGACCTTTGGGTTCCGTCATTTTTTAACCTCTGTTTTTCTTTTGAATTCTATCTTTTCAGGTGACCGATCGCCTTTATTTTCAATAAAAATGGCAAAATCAGGGCAGAGAAGCGCACAGAGCCCGCAGTTGACGCAATGTGAGTTGTCTTTTATTGCAGGGAGATGATACCCTTTGGCATTGATTTGATCCGACATGATCAAAATTTCCTGGGGACAGAATTCTACACAAAATCCGCACCCTTTACATCGCTCCTCGATAATATGGATGACACCATACGGCACTTTGATACGATTCCGGTCCAGTGGTTGTCTCCAGTACATAATGGTTCTCCTATGATTCTATTGAAAATCAATGAACTATGGCGTTCATTGACCCCGGAAGGAGTCAGGTTGCAGATATTCGCCGGTTCAGGTACCGCCCCGCAAGGCTTCCCGGGTGGAACTGATCTTGACTTCGCTACATGAGCGGATATTGAATTTTTTGAGCAAAGCCGGGGCTTCTGCAGGTCCGCAGATTATAAGGAAAAAGGATAAGAAATCGCTATTTTGAAAATTAAGATTATATCAAAGGCGATTGTGTGTCAAGAAATTTGTAATGCAGCATATTGCTCATAAAAAATTCAAAAGGCTGATCTGTTCACTGTTGGGTCAGCCTTTTTATTTCATCCGCCAGCAGGATTCTGCAATATCTGCAAAGCTGATCGGAACGACGATCCACATCGGCGATACAGTTACTGTAATGCATGATGCAATTATGGTCCCGGCAGTGGTGAAGGTTGAATGTATGCCCCAGTTCATGCAGGATTTCCTTGATTGTCCGTTTGATAAAGGTATCCAGGTCAGGCGGTCGTGATAGTTTATCATAAAGCCGGGCCGTGGATACAATGGCAGCTTTGCCCCCTAACTGGGCTTCACCGAAAACATGGGTAAGGATCGGGATAAAAAGGTCCTGTTCGACCAGGGCCAGTACCTTGAAGGCCCACTTGGGCGCAGTTGCTGAAAGTTTTGTCAAAACCGGGGTGGAGCAGTACTGGGAGCGTTCTGGATCAAAGGCAAAATCTATATCATCCAGCAGTGGCACCATTTGGGAACCTGTCTGGTATGTTCTGCGAATTGCAGGACCGATGGCTGCCAGCAGCTTCGGATCAAAGACGCCCACTGGAGATATAATGATGGTATGTTCATCCAAGGCACTCAAGCCGGTTTCTGGAGTTTGTAGGATTTGATTTTGCTGTAAAGGGTGGAGCGGTCAATTTTCAGAATTTTTGAACTCCCGGCAATGTTCCACTGGTTTTTATCCAGGATGTATTTGATATGGTTTTTTTCCATCTCCCTGATGGAGTCGCCGGATGCGTGCTGGATGTGGTCCGGATGGAAGATGGGCAGGTCATGGGGCATGAGCTGCTTTTCCTTACCGATCACCACGGCCCGTTCTATGGCATTTTCCAGCTCCCTGATATTGCCGGGCCAGTCATAGAGCATCATTTCATCCATGGCATCCCGGCTGATGGTCCTGACGGGCCGGTTGGTTTCCCTGGAAAATTGAAACAGAAAGTGCTTTGCCAGCAACGGGATATCCTCCTTTCGCCTGCGAAGGGGCGGCATTTCAAATGAGATTACATTCAGACGATAGAACAGATCCTCTCGAAAAAAGCGGGCCTTGATGGCTTCTGCTAGATTTTTATTGGTGGCGGCAATGATCCTGAAATCCGCCTCAATGGGCTGGGTGCCGCCCACGCGGAAAAATACCCGATCTTCCAGAACCCGCAGCAGATCAATCTGCATGCGCATGCTGATCTCTCCGATTTCATCTAAAAAAAGCGTACCGCCCCGGGCCATTTCAAGACGCCCCTTGCGGGTCTCACGGGCATCGGTAAACGCCCCTTTCTGATGCCCGAACAGTTCACTTTCCACGAGTTGTTCAGGGATGGCGCCGCAGTTAAAAGAGACAAAAGGCCCCTGGCTGCGGGGGCTTTGGGAGTGGATGGCTTTGGCTGCCAGGCCTTTGCCCGTACCGGTTTCACCGGTGATCAGGGCCGTTGAATCCGTGGGCGCAATATCGGCAATCAGGTTGAATATGGTCTGCATGGGCCCGGACTGACCGATCATGCTCTCAAACCGGGTTTTTTCCTTGAACTCTTCCCGCAGATATAAATTTTCGCTGGCCTGGGCCTGGCTATCAATGATTTTTTCAATGAGCAGGCTCAATTCACTGGGGTCAAACGGCTTGAGCAGGTAGTCACAGGCGCCGTTTTTCATCGCTTCAATGGCCGTTGATACGGAGGCGTAGGCAGTGATCATGACAATGGCCATATCCGGTTCACTCCCCTTTACCCGTTTTAAAACCTCCAGTCCGCTCATCCCTTCCATTTTGATGTCCAGCAGCATAATATCGAAACGGGCGTTTTTTAAAAGATCCAGTGCTTCACTGCCGCTGCACGCTTTTTCCACATGACAGCCATCCTGTTCAAGCCAGTCGCCAAGCGACTCGCGCATGATCAGCTCATCATCGACAATCAGGACTTTTGTGCTGCCCATCAAACCTCCATATTTTTTTTGATGGTGGTTTCAAAATAACCCGTGCAAAGCTTCCAGCCGGGTGTTTGCAAAAAGATCTTTTCCCGATGCGCGAGGCCTAAACACCCCTGGTCCGTTGCCTGGCAGCCTCAATCAATTCGACCAGACTGGTGGCTTTGGGTTTGGGTGGCGCTGCCTGTAAAAAAGCTTCAAGCTGTGCCCCCGGAAGGGCCGTTTCAAGATAATGATAAACATCAAATTGTTCCCACCAGCAGTCAATGATTTTAAAACAGGGCTGCTGATCGTTTTTCGCGGTCAGACAATAGTCAAATCTCACTGGGCCGCCCAGCCGCGGGCACCTGCGTTCCAATGCGTTGATTTTTGAATTCATTTTGGTCTTTTGGGTTATGGGCTGCAGGGCTCAGCAATACCACATTGTAAAATGGGCTATACCCACCGGTAGACTGCTGAACCCTTTTGTTTTTATCTATTTTTCAAAGTTTCCGGCATCGGATAATCCTTAAATATTTCCATGGATTTTTTCATCTCTTCCTCTGGCAGAACCACATCTGTCATCTGTCCGGACAGATATTTTTCATAGGCCCCCAAGTCGAGCAGACCGTGTCCGCTGAAGTTTGCGACGATCACTTTTTCCTTGCCTTCGGCCTTTGCTTTCTGGGCTTCTTCAACCACGACAGCCAGGGCATTGCCGGTTTCTGGCGCAGGCACATAGCCTTCGGTACGGGCCCATAAAATACCGGCGGCATAAGAGTCCATCTGGCTCACGGAGCGAGGTTCTATAATACCTTCGCTGGCAAGCTGGCTAACGGTGGGCGCCATGCCGTGATAGCGCAAACCGCCTGCATGGATGGGTGGGGGTACAAAATTGTGCCCCAGGCTGTACATGGGTAAAAGCGGTGTATATCTGGCGGTATCCCCATGGTCGTAGACAAAAGGTGCCCGGGTCAGAGTGGGACAGGCCCTGGGTTCCACCGGATAGATGCTGATGTCCCTGCCGTTGATCTTGTCGTAAACAAAGGGGAAGGCCAGCCCGGCAAAATTGCTGCCGCCGCCGGCGCATCCGATGATAATGTCCGGATATTCGCCGATCATTTTAAACTGTTTCTTGGCTTCAAGGCCGATGACCGTCTGGTGAAGCATCACGTGGTTGAGCACGCTGCCCAGGGAATACCGTGTTTTTCCGCTGGTATCGCCAACTGCGGCCTCGATGGCTTCGCTGATGGCAATGCCCAGGCTGCCGGGGGTATCCGGATTTTTGGCCAGGGCATCCTGGCCGGCTTTGGTTTCCATGCTGGGGCTGGCCACGCACTCGCCGCCCCATGTCTCCATCATGGTTTTACGGTAGGGCTTCTGGTCAAAGCTGATCCGCACCATGAAGACCTTGCATTTCAATCCGAACTGGGCGCAGGCAAAGGACAGGGCGCTGCCCCACTGGCCGGCACCGGTCTCCGTTGTAATGTTTTCGATGCCGAAAATCTTATTGTAATAGGCCTGGGGAACGGCTGTATTGGGCTTGTGACTCCCAGGAGGGCTCATGCCTTCATTTTTGATGTAGATTTTAGCCGGGGTGTCCAGGGCTTTTTCAAAGTTGAGAGCCCTGGTCAACGGGGCCGGACGCCAGATGCGAAGAACATCCAGGACCGGTTCAGGAATATCGATCCACCTGTCAGTGCTGACTTCCTGCTCAATGAGATTCATGGGAAAGACCGGCGCCAGGGCGTCCGGCGAGATGGGCTTGCCGTCAGGCCCTAAGGGCGGATTCATCTTGATGTCCGACAGAATGTTGTACCATTGTTTGGGCATTTCATCCGGGGGTAGAAGTACGTTTTTGACTACCATTTAATTTCCTCCTTCTAATATGAGATTAACTATAGCAAAAAAAGCCCGCTGTCTCATCAGACGGCGGGCTTTGGTTACCAACATGATCTATTCCAGGGGATCACATGTTGCGCACCATAGCACACCTGTCGCACCACCACCGGAAATTAAAAAACAGATCTGCGCAGATCTCCCGGCAGTTTGTCCGGCATATAAATGCGGAATCGGCAGTTTCCCTTGGGTTGCTATGAAAAAGTGTATTAAACATGGCGTAGAAATAATTGAAAATCAGATGGTTGTCAAGTATAAAATATCCGTGGGTTGTTAGCCCTGTAAATGTTCCCTCTGAATGCCGACTTTTTTATATTTATCTTGCTCCCGGGTAGGTTTTTAGACTATACAATTTGGAAAATAGAAATTAGAAAAAATAGTGACATGATAGGGAGTCGGCACAACAATAGCCGGAGAAACAGATGAAATTGACATTACATTCCATAAGCCAGGACCCCTTTTTTTTTGACGGCGAGGAGCTGCGGACAATAGCCGATGAAGCGGCTGTCTGCCAGGGTCTTGCCATCCATAAAGAGAACCGGGTATTTGATATGGACCATGACCGGGAAGGGCTCTGGGCCATGGTGGAAGATGAAGATATATCCAGCACCCCCCTGGATATTGAAATCCGGGTGACCGGGGAAAAAGAGCTTTCCTTTTCATGTGAATGTCCGGGATCGGAGGATGGAACTCCATGTCCCCATATGGTTGCCGTGCTCTATGCTTACGCAGACAGGCATGGAGAAACCAATGAACTTCTGACCGCCACGGACAGCGCCATAAAAGCCAGGATGAAACGGGGGCGGTCCGAGGTAAAGGTGGATTCCCTGAACGGCGGTGCCTGGTTTGGTGACTGGCGGGCATCGTCGGTGACTTCAACCACTCATTTTCCCCAAACCTACCGGGTCACCATCCGCAGTCTCCGCAGGCGGGCCAATTTTTGCACCTGTCCTGATTTTGCCAACAACCAGCTCGGCATCTGCAAGCATATCGAGGCCGTGCTCCACAAGGTCAAAAAAAACCCTGACTATCAGCAATTCAAAAAGCAGACCCCGCCCTTCTCCTATATTTATCTTGCCTGGGACGTGGAAAACGCGCCTATGATAAGCCTCCACAGGACGCCTTTCATCGAGGAGGATCTGGAGGCAATCCTGGACCGTTTCTTTGATTCGGCCGGTGGGTTTCAAGGCAGGCTTCCCGACGAATTTTTCCGGTTTCGGGAGATGGTGGGCGAACGGGCCGACATCAACATGGGCCTTGATGCCATTGAGCATGCCAACCACCTGGCCGCCGCAGCCGCCCATAAAGTGAGATCCAGGGAGATCCACGACCGGATCCGTGCCTCCGGCGGCAGACTGCCCGGAATCCGGGCCAGACTCTATCCCTATCAAATTGAAGGAACAGCCTTCCTGGCTGGAACGGGCAGAGCCCTCCTGGCCGATGACATGGGACTGGGCAAGACCCTCCAGGCCCTGGCCGCCGCAGCCTGGCTGGGGGAACATGAAAATGTTCAGACCACCATGATCATCTGCCCGGCTTCCCTGAAACAGCAGTGGGCCAGAGAAATTGCAAAATTCACCGACCTTGAGAGCCAGATCATCCAGGGGCCGCCCCGGGTGAGGGGTGCCCAGTACCGGAAAAAATGCGATTTTTATATCATCAATTATGAACTGATCCTCCGGGATCTCTCTCTGATCAATGAAAGCCTGAGACCGGACCTGATCATCCTGGACGAGGCCCAGAGGATAAAAAACTGGCGTACCAAGATAGCCTCGGCGGTGAAGCTCATCCCTTCACGCTACGCCTTTGTCCTCTCGGGCACCCCCCTGGAAAATCGTCTTGAAGACCTCTACAGCCTGATGCAGGTGGTTGATCCCAAGATCCTGGGGCCCCTGTGGCGCTACATGGTCGATTTCCATGTCACCGACGAGCGGGACAAGGTGCTGGGCTACCGAAATCTTTCCATACTCAGGCAGAGACTTGCCCCGGTGATGCTCCGCCGGGACCGAAGGATCGTAAAAGACCAGTTGCCCGGCAGGATAACCCAGCGCCTGGATGTGGCCATGACCCCAAAACAGATTGAACTCCACAACGCCGCCATGAATGCCGCCGGCACCCTTGCCAATATCGCTAAAAAACGGCCCCTCACCCCATCGGAACAGAATCGTTTGATGGCCGCGCTCCAGCAGGCCCGGATGGCCGGTAATGCCGCAGGGCTGGTGGACAAGGAGACCGAAGGCTCACCCAAACTTGATGAGCTCACCGATATTCTGGATGAACTCTGCATTCAATCGGGCCTGAAGGCTGTTGTTTTTTCCCAGTGGGAGCTCATGACCAGAATGGTGGAAAAAAGGCTGCGCAGCATGGGCCTGGGTTATGTCCGCCTCCACGGCGGGGTTCCCACGGCAAAAAGGGGCGCTTTGATGGACCGGTTCCGTAAAGACGATGACGTTCAGATTTTTGTTTCCACGGATGCCGGCGGGGTTGGACTCAACCTCCAGAGCGGCTCTGTTTTGATAAACCTGGATGTTCCCTGGAACCCGGCCGTGCTGGAACAGAGAAACGGCAGAATTCACCGTTTGGGCCAGACCAGGACAGTGCAGATCATCACCATAGTGGCGGCCAACTCCTATGAAGAGGATGTGCTCGCCATCGTCCACAACAAACAAAACCTTTTTGACAACGTCATCGGCGAAGATGGAACAAAAGATGTGGTGGGCGTCTCCAAAAAACTTCTGGAAACCCTTGTGGAAACCCTGACGGAAACCGGGGCCGATGCTGAAAAAAGACCGGAGAAGCCCGATGGAGAGACTGTACCCCGGGAGGACCGGGAAGCCCTTCTCAAGAAAGCCGACAAACCGGATGGCGTGATGGAAAAGGCCATCACCGATTGCATTCAGGATCTCCAGAACGTCTTTGGCCCGCGAATCGAGAGGATGCTCGGCACGGGCGGCGGCCTCCTTACCATCCTGGACAAGGTAACGGCTGAAGATGACCGCATGGCTGCCGGCTTGTCCGACAATGTGCCCGTGGCGGTCATTGACCAGCGTACCCTGAGCAGCCTTGCGAGACTGGGCACAGCCTCGCCGGTGGCGGATTCCGTAACCTATTACGATGCCGCTGAAACCAGGGAGGACAGCGAAAAAGTGCCCAGGCTGACCGCCCTGGCAGGGGAAAAATTCAAAGCTGCCCGGATAATTCCATCTTTGTTCAGGATGCCGGGGTATGGATCTATGGAGAGGCCCTGCCCAAAGGCATTCTAAACCAGGACGAATCCGCACTGATCATGCGGGGCATCACCCTGGCCCAGTCCCCGGCCGTGCCCCAGTCCCTGATAAGCCAGCTCATGGATGATGCCGAGCCTATTATAAATGATAAAGTTTATTAAATTTGGAAAGGCGTTTACTAACCGGTCAATGCTTACCCTGACTCGGCAGCTTGAATTGCCGGATTGCGATGAACTTCCGGTGGAAGGAGAACCATGAATTTTCCACCTCCAGCTTTTTATACCCTATTCTTTTTAGTGGTCAACTGCGTGTTCCATGATGGAAATGAAATTCTTTAAAGCAGGCATGCGAATGCAGTGGAGGGAAAATAATGAGTGAAATCAGGATGACGGGTGAGATCCGAACCGATTATGATTGCGAAGCTACGGGAATGCCGGCCCAGCGATGGGCAGAGGCTGTTTTTCAGGTGGAAGGGGAAGAGATCGTTCTGGAAGTCAGCGTTGAAAAAAATGTCATCGTGTCTATTATGGCCGGCGAGGATGCCGTCTGGAAGGGAACTCTGGAGGGCCTGAAAAAATTGTTAAAGGAGGGGATCAAGGCACGGTAGAATCTGTTGTGAAGGTAATGGTGTAATTTTTTTACAAGTTTTAGGAGTTAAGTTTTAAGCCTTTGTTAAAACAGATAATATCATTAACCTAAAACCTAACACCTAACACCTAAAACTTGATGAATTCGACTTTTTACGAATTCATCAATCAAAGCAGGTAAAAAAGGACAGTATGGCCATAACGCTTGAATCTTTTCTGTTGGCTCTGGAACGGGAAGTGGCTGGCTATCACACGCCGGTTGTGGACCTGATCGCCGTGCAGACCCGTGATCCCTTCAGGGTGCTGGTGGCAACCATTCTTTCCGCCAGGACCAAGGATGAAACCACTGCAAAAGCATCCGCCAGGCTTTTTAAAGAGGCTCCTGATATCCATGCGCTTGCCGGGCTGAGTGAGGATAAGATACGGGCATTGATCCGACCGGTTGGATTTTTTAACAATAAGGCCAAATACCTTTACCGGCTGCCCGACGCTCTGAAACCACATGCTCATAAGGTGCCGGATGACCTTGAACAGCTGTTGAAGCTGCCCGGAGTGGGACGTAAAACCGCCAACCTTGTTTTGGCGACGGCATTTGATAAACCGGCCATATGCGTGGACACCCACGTGCATCGTATCATGAATATCTGGGGTTTTGTGGACACTGGAAATCCGGAGGCCACTGAAAAGGCGTTGTGCAAGATACTCCCCGTCAAATATTGGAAAAAGATAAATTCCATTCTGGTGGCCTTTGGGCAGGAGCGATGCAAACCCATAGGGCCTCAATGCGATATCTGCCTGTTTGAAAAGGATTGCCCTAAGACAGGGGTAACGCCAAGGCAATTAAAAGGCAGTGCAGATACGCTGAAATTGATTTCCTGGAATGTGAACGGGCTCAGGGCCATTGCCCAAAAAGGCTTCGCAGATATCGTGCCGGGGACAGGAGCGGATATTTTTGCATTGCAGGAAACAAGGGCCTGGCCGGAGCAGCTTGGTGATGATATTAAAAACATTCCCGGTTATACCGGCTATTTTGCCCCGGCCAAAAAGAAGGGGTATGCCGGGGTTGCGGTTTATGCCCGGCAAAAACCCCTGCAGGTCATCACCGGCATCGGCGTGGATTGGTTTGACTGCGAGGGCCGCGTTCTTACCCTTGAGTTTGTAGATTTTTTTCTGATCAATGTATATGTTCCCAATGCGCAGCATGAGCTGAAACGGCTGGCGTATAAACTCGAATTTAATGAGGCTCTGTCTGAATATGCAACGCAATTGGCCTTGAAAAAGACAACCGTTATCTGTGGTGATTTCAATGTCGCCCATAAAACCATTGACCTGGCCAACCCCAAGGCCAATGAAAATAATCCCGGTTTTTCCATCGAAGAAAGAAGCTGGATGGACAACTTTGTCAATTCAGGATGGATCGATACCTTCCGGGTTTTCAACCAGGACCCCGGGCAATATTCCTGGTGGAGCTATCGTTTTAATGCGAGAGCCAGGAATATCGGCTGGCGGTTGGATTATTTCGTAATTGATGCAGACAGCCGGTCAAGGCTTCAAGGAGCTGCGATATTACGTGATATTACCGGTTCTGATCATTGCCCTGTGCAGATGGATTTAAAAGCAGGGATGAGATAGCGTCTATTGTTTTCAATATATTATAATAAAGCCCATGGATGAAGGGGGGGGCTGGTCGGACAGATTTTAAAGCGTCATTGTTGAATACTCGAAGGCCTTATAGATGTTCGGCTTTTTTGAGTTTTTCGATATCGATTTTGTCTTGTGGCCTTCCACTCGCTTTTTTTGCTATGATAAGATCAGATCGCGAAATGAAAAAAATTTTAAGGTTATTCAATTCAACAATTTCACGATTTTTCCATACCTCCTCAAACTCGACTCCTGGAATCGACATCATAATATCGACTCGTAAAGGCGGCCTTCCCATCTGATAGAAATAACCTTTGTGTGCAAAGTCATCCGGAGTAAGGTTTTTCAATGGTGCACCAAATTCTTTCAATGCAGAATACACACCATTTGCATTATCTCTATCCGTCGCTATAAACACATCAAGATCTTTCGTGAATCGTGGTTCACTGTATTTCATTACTGCGTATCCGCCTACTACAAGATAGCGAATTTTATGCTTTTCGAAAATTTTCAATAGTTCTCTGAAGTCTGGGCTCGTCAGCATTTTTTCCCCTAATTAAAAAATAATCATTTAGCATTTCCGTTATTGCCTCAAAAATGGCAAGATCACCTTGGGATTGCCAGAAGCGAATATCGAATAATCCTCTATCATCCGTTATACGTTGGTACTTCTCTTCGATTTTTCTCATCTTTTTATCCTATAGCTCTGATTCCATCAATAATTATTTGTTCCCAATGAAAAATCATCAATCATGAATTTTTAATAACATTGCCTGCAAAATAAAGTCAATAATATCCAACCTGGAAAAGCCCTAATTAAATTTTGAAAAATAATTTTTTTCTTGACTTGGATGGATTCCCTTTTTTATAGTGTACGTACCTATATAGTGTGACGTACGCACTTTGTGCAAGGAGAATAACGATGAAAACAATTACCGCAACTGAATTAAGAGGAAATATATACAATTTACTTGATGAAATATTGAAGACAGGCATCCCCGTTGAAATCATTAAAGGAGGTAAAAAACTAAAAATTTTGCCTGTAAGTAAGGTAAATAAATTTCAAAATTTAATTGCAAGACCCAATGTGATTAAAGGAAATCCTGACGATCTTGTAGATATTAGCTGGGAAAAGGAGATAAATTTTGATTTACCTTGATACCCATGTCGTCGTGTGGCTGTATGCAGGAAACGTTGAAAATTTGAGCGAACAAGCCAAAAAACTGATAAATGACCATGAAATTTTTATTTCGCAGGTAGTGCGTCTGGAGTTACAATATTTATTTGAAATTCATCGTGTCACAGATCAAGCCAATGAAATTGTATTTGATCTATCAGATCGAATTGGACTCAAAATGTGCGACAAAAGTTTTAATACTATTGTGAGTAGTGCTTTAAATTATTCCTGGACCCGGGATCCATTTGACCGCATAATTGTTGCTAATGCGGCCGTAAATCGAAATATTTTAGTGACAAAAGATCGAAATATTTTAGAAAATTATGAAAAGGCAATGTGGTAAACCGTTACAAAAAATGTAACCGTTCAAAGGTTTGGGATATCATTAGTAGTATTGAAAAAATTCATCTGCTTTGCTTGAATTTGCAGTACACAGAGGGAAGATTTTTTGATAAAAGTTTAATTATGCGAACTCTGTGAGAGATTTGCTATGTGATTGTTTCTGAAGAACGTACCAAGATCGGAGAACAAAATGGAAAATTATGTAGTACGATGTGCGGCATGCGGTATCAAGAATAAAATTCCGATGGATAAGGTGGGTGCTTTCGGCAAGTGCGGCAAATGCGGCGCGCCGCTTGAAACAGGTGATCTTATGGCGGATAAACCCATCATTGTCACCGACATTGACTTTGACAGCCGGGTACTGAAGTCTCCTCTGCCGGTTTTGCTGGATTGCTGGGCCCCCTGGTGCGGGCCCTGTAAAATGATCGGCCCGGTCATGGAACAGCTTGCCGGACAATGGCAGGGCCGGGTAAGAATATGTAAATTGAACGTGGATGAAAATCAGAAAACATCCGCCATGTTTCAGATCAGAAGTATCCCCACAATGTTGATATTTGACGGCGGCAAACTTCAAAATACCCTGGTCGGAGCCCTGCCCAAACAGCAGATTGTCCAGGCAATGAAGCAGTTTTTATAAAAATTCAAAAATGGGATTGCGTTTTTCCCATACAGAACAATCGCCATGGATCCATGTATACTGATGGCAGATCGGATCGAGGCAATCCTTGACCGGGGAATGCGGGTAGATCAGAACACACGCCATTTTATCGATTCAACCTTTGGCTGTGCTTCCATCAAAGCCCTTGCAGCGATTGTCCGTGATGAGGGGGACTGTGAACGGGATGCGCTGCTGGATCTTCTCTTTTCCCCGGATGAGGCTGTTCAGATGGGAATAGAAGACCTGTTGACGGATTATGATTTCCAAAAATCCGATGAGGTAAAAACTGCTGCACAGCTTGTTTGTAGAAATCTTGCGCCCATATTCAGTTTCTCTGAATATAATCAAACACTGAAAATCAAAATGCCTGTCTTTTGTGCCGACCTGCTTGTGATCCGGCTGAAAATCTGGAAAAAACCGGATCGTAAATTGTCCAGGGCCCTTTGCCGCTTCATGGCCAAAGATCTGCAAAAACAGGCGATGGTCAGATTGCGCAACAGCCGGTTTGAACAGACTCGGAACCGGGTTGATTTTTTATGCAGCCTGATCGAAAAAATAGCGGGTAATGGCCGGGAATTCTGGACATATTTTGATTTTATGTTGGCATTTTTTGATGAGCTTGGATCTGACGGCGATATTTATACTGCCTTGAGAGATAAAAAAAAGTTTTATTTCCGGCATTTTCAAAAAGCCTTGAAATACAAGACTGATTTGGGAAAAAGCAACATGGAAACCATGATGCTCAAGGGGCTGCACGGCCCTGCTTTTAATATTGCAGATACCCGGCGCAAAATGAGAACAATAGATCGCATATGCCGCATCTGTTTCGGCCGTAGCGAATATTTTGAGTCGGAAGGCGATGTTTTATGTCATAACAGTTTGGGAATACATGATATTCACTCATTTATCAACATGCCTTCATAAGTGGCGTGCAGCCATGCCATTACACACCCCTAAAAGGTTTCACCCGGTGTGAAGATTTTTGAATAATTACACATGTTTTATCTTGCGGCATTGATTCGGTGTGGTTATAATATCAGGATTAAATTATTTTTTTGTTATGGAGAATCATTGTATGAAGTTTTTGTCTGTTTTATTTTCAATTTGTCTGGGCCTGTTGTTTTTTTCAGGAGCCTGGGCCGGTGAGGATGTTGCTCAGGGTCGGAAATTATCTGCTGAACTGGAAAATATTCTTGCCCGGGTCGAAACCCGGTACGCGGCAACCGGGTTTTCAGGTACTTTTAAACAGGTTTCAACATTAAAAGCGATGCAGATAACAGACCATGCTTCCGGGAAAATATTTGTAAAACGGCCTGGAAAGATGCGTTGGGTATATGAACAACCCGATAGGCAGATAATCATCAGCGACGGTGTGTCTCTTTGGATTTACCGGCCGGACGATTATCAGGTTATGGTCGGCAAGGCGCCGGAATTTTTCGGTAAAGGCCGGGGAGCTGCTTTTCTGTCTGACATGAAACAGATCCGGGATCAGTTTTCGATTTTTCTGGAAGCACCTGACGACAGTGGTGATTATGTGTTGAGACTGATTCCAGTGGAAAAGAATTTTGATCTATCCAGAATCTACCTGACGATTTCAAAAAGCGGATTCGAGATTACAAGGATCACTACCTATAACGAATACGAGGATGAAACCAGGATCGACCTGACGGATATCGAATTTGTACGGAACATGGATGATGCGCTCTTTCATTTCGATATTCCCGAAGGGATTGATATACTTCAATTTGATGAATAGATGAGCAAAGAGGAAAAAATGAAAGACAAGATTAGAACATTATTAAAAAAGCGCAATGCCATCATGCTGGCCCATAATTATCAGCCCCGGGAAATTCAGGACCTGGCGGATCTTTGCGGAGATTCTCTGGAATTGAGCATCAAGGCTTCCCGCACCGGTGCGGATGTTATTTTATTTTGCGGCGTTAATTTTATGGCTGAAACAGCCTCTGTCCTGTCTCCGCAAAAAACGGTTCTGCTGCCAAATCATGATGCGGGGTGTCCCATGGCCGACATGATAACACCCGAAGCGCTCAAGGTACGCATGGCGGAACTTGGGCCCATGCCTGTAGTAACTTATGTAAATTCCCCGGCTTCGGTCAAGGCCCTGTCCACGATCTGCTGCACCTCGGCCAACGCCGTTTTGGTGATCAACAGCCTGGATGCCGACGAGGTTTTGATGACGCCCGATCGCAATTTGGCACGAAATACCGCCGTTCACACGGCTAAGAGGATTCATCTATGGGACGGATGCTGTCCGATTCACGATCTGCTGACACCTGATGATATTGAAAAAGCCCGGCAGGCGCATCCTGGCGCCGCAGTCATGGCCCATCCGGAATGTCTGCCTGAAGTGGTCGCCATGGCGGATGCGGCGCTCAGCACGTCCGGGATGATCCGATATGCTCAAGAGTCCGATAATACCGAATTTATCGTGGCCACTGAAACAGGCATGCTCTACCCGCTTTCAAAAGTAAATCCGGATAAGCGGTTTTATGCCGCCTCAGAGCGTATGATATGCACCGATATGAAAAAAATTACCCTGGCGGATATTGTTCACTGCCTTGAAAACATGGAGGGGCAGGTCAAGGTACCCGAGGATATCCGGGAGCCTGCATTACAGGCCGTTCAGCGAATGATCGATCTGTCGATTTGATGTGCAACAGGGATCGAACAAGGATCGCGAAAAAAATTGGAAATAAATTACAGACAGCTTCAAACCATTGGTTGTTGTAATGTGTTATTTGTTTGAGATTTATTTGTAATTTCCGGGTAACCCGGCTCAGGCTTCCGGATTTCCGGCAAAGGGCTGATCCCTGTCAAAATCGGGCATAAAACCCTCGTCACCGGATTCGGGCTGGATATAGGCTTTTTTAAATCCCAGTTCTTCGATGCGTTGGCAGATTCGTTTATATTTCTTCATATCCACACCTTTGGTAAATATTCCGCGGTCATGACAGATGGGCGTCGGGTGAAACTGGCTCATGATGGAAATGGGCAGATCCGGGCCGAATTGTCTGTATAAATGTTCTATCACCTTCAGACTGTTGTCGGTCCGGCCCGGCAGAACCAGGTGCCGGACCAGCACGCCCCGGTGTGCGGTCCGGTCCCCTGATGGGTCCCAGGGGGTCAGGAATCCCTTTGCATCCAGCATGTGGGCAAGGGTCTCTGTGGCGATTCCCGGGTAATGTGGATCATGCATGCTAAGGCGTGCCAGATCCGGATCTGCAAATTTAAAATCAGGCAGGAAAATGTCGATGAGTTCAGCGGCCTGATCGATCATGTCCGGCAGGGCGTATCCTGAGCAATTATAAATAAAGGGGATTGTGACGCCGCTGTCGCGTAGATGCAGGCAGAGTTCCCGGATATGGGGCCAGAAATGATCCGGGGTGACAAAGTTTAAGTTATGAACCCCTTGGTCAACCAGGGCCATGGCAATTTTGAACAGCTCCTGTGATGTAACCGTGCGGCCTGTGTTTTTCAATGAAATCTGATAGTTCTGGCAGAAAAAACATTGGCAGGAGCATCCAGTGAAAAAGATTGTTCCTGAACCCGACCTTCCGGTAAAAGAGGGCTCCTCGCCAAAATGGCGGCAGGCCGAGGCAATTTTGCACTGGGCGGTCTGTCCGCAGAATCCCGTATCCCCGGCCCTGCGGTTTGCATTGCATTGCCGGGGACACAGGTTGCATGTGGTGTAGGGATCTTTAACCATCAATCGGATTGTTTCAATGCGCTATACATTGACCATTTCGTCGGGAATATCGGCGTTGGTGTAGACTTTCTGAACATCATCACAATCTTCCAGGTTGTCCATCAGACGGATCATTTGTTCTGCCTCTTTGTCTTTTAAGGCGGTTGTATTTTGCGGCAGCATGGTGACTTCGGCATTCTCATAGGTGATATCGGCATCATCCAGAGCGGATTTGACTGCTTCAAAATCTTCGGAGGCTGTAATGACTTCGAAGATATCTCCGTCCCGGCGTACATCCTCGGCTCCGCCCTCAAGGGCATGTTCCATTATGGTGTCTTCATCCGTGGATGCACCGGGAATTGCAAAGTATCCTTTTTTGTCGAACATATAGGCAACACAGCCGTTGGAGCCCAGGTTTCCGCCGGCCTTGCTGAAGATGTGCCGGATATCGGCAACGGCCCGATTTTTGTTGTCTGTCACGGATTCTAAAAATACCGCGGCCCCGCCGGGGCCGTAGCCCTCATAGGTAGTCTCTTCATAGGTGACGCCTTCCAGTTCACCGGTTCCCTTTTTAATAGCCCTCTCGATATTGTCCTTGGGCATATTTTCACTTTTAGCGGAGGCAATGGCGGTTCTGAGGCGCGGGTTGGCCGCCGGATCGCCGCCCCCTGAGCGGGCGGCAATGGTGATTTCCTTGATCAGTTTTGTAAAAATTTTACCCCTTCTGGCGTCCGCAGCGCCTTTTTTGTACTTGATGGTTGACCATTTGTTGTGTCCTGACATGCTTCCTCCTATTTTTTACCTGAATTGAGCGATTATTAAGTCGATCTGCACCGATCTTTTGCGCATTAAGGATTCACGAAAATCCTCGACATATCCACTGGTATGCCTTCGGTTTTCGTAAACCTTGCTGCATCAAGATTTCAGCACAGCTCCTCCCTAATAATCGCACAACTCAGGTCTTATGTAAGCCGATAATAAAAATCTCTTTGCTGGCCTTGCGGCTGCTCTGCGGCTTTACTATTTTACAATTTTTAAACGATACCTTTACCAAATTTATGAAGTTGTTGAAATCCGGGCCCTGAAAAATTTTACAGGCAAAAGATCCACCGATCACAAGCCTTCTTGCGGCGATACCCAGTGCTGCCTCACAGAGGTTGAAAGAGCGGGCCGTATCGACGTTTTTATTGCCCGTGGTCGCCGGGGCCATATCGCTTAGAACAACATCAAAGCCGTCTCCTATGGCTTTGGACAGCGAATCATCAAGCGCCAGGATATCGCCGGTATAAATTCGGGCATGGGGCGGTAGTTTTACGGTAACCGTTTTCAGGTCGATGCCTATTACACTGCCGTCCGGGCCGGTCAACCGGGCGGCATAAATCAACCATGATCCGGGATAGCATCCCAGATCAAGCACCCGGGCGCCTTTTTTGATAAGCTTGTGTTTATTCTGAATTTCTTGAAGCTTATAAACCGAACGGGCGGGATATTTTTCTTTTCTGGCCTTGCGGGCGAAATGATCTTCCCATTGATTTTGTTTTGTTTTCAAATGCTTCATATCCGTATGTGCCTGTAAGGTCAAGGCGTAACTTTTTCAAAAGTTTCAGTGACAGTCGTATTGCAAAGAATAAATCACAATAAACAAAAAACAAAAGGCAAACAAATCACAACGACTGAAATTCCAAATTTCAAAATAGGGAAAAATCAAATAAGGAAAAACTCCAGACTCTATGGGGGGCAAACAATTGGTTGTTGAGCTGATTTGTAATTTGGATGTTGCAATTTGAATTTTGTTTGTAGTTTAGCTTACATTTCGCACCTTTCGAATACGATTTTGTGAATTACGTTGAATCAATAATTTTGGGTAAAATTGTATTTTGAAAAAGCCACCATTGATCCTTTATAGTT
>Ga0075121_1000081_pt1 | contig 60228 bp, 53 predicted proteins | sample AntAceMetag02UKG_FD_69793 | JGI IMG/M metagenome (GOLD analysis project Ga0075121, IMG submission 69793) | Saline lake microbial communities from Ace Lake, Antarctica - Antarctic Ace Lake Metagenome 02UKG | ecosystem: Environmental > Aquatic > Non-marine Saline and Alkaline > Saline | place... | reverse complement strand
CACCCGCGGGAACTCGACATCAGCACCCGTTTTGGCTACCGTATGAAGCGACACAAACGCAGGCAATCGGCCCCTCGTTCACCGCCCCTTCGGTGTCATACTTATTTGAGGCAACACGGATAGCGGAATTGGTGAGGGTCCTGTGGAGATTCCAAACGACCTGGGTCGTGGATATCAAGTACGGCTCGATTTCTGCACTCCCGAACGACACGCCCAGAGGCAAATCCATCTCGATATAGAGATTGTAGGCATCCGGGTCACCCGTGTTCAGGATCCGGATCTGGCTCACGATCTGCGTGGCGGTCAGGAATTGCACTTCGGGCTGCAGGCTGTTGATCAAATTGGCTTGCACAAAGAAGGGTTCTACATTGGTCCGCGACACCGCGGTCTGCAGGTTGTTAGTTGTCCCACGATCACATAAGGTATTGTAGGACAATTCGGCACGCCGCTGCCCATTGGTGTCCGCGCCACAGCTTGGCCGCAGCTCATAGTGGATCGACATATACGTGTTCGTGCCCAGGTCACCCAGATTCCAGGTCAGCTGATTGTTGGAAATGGCCGGATTGAATGGGGGAATCGGTAGGCCGGTCAGATTGTCGACAATGTTGCTGAAGGTCGTCGTGTTGGTGATGTAGCTGAAGCCGGAATCCGAGTCCATGTCGAAGTCCATGTCCAGCGTCACCACAACGTCATAGGCCGGAAATTGAATGGGATCTCCGGGGAAACCGGCTGCACTCGGAATCATGGTCAAGTCAATCGATCCCGGCACCCTCTCGCAGGCCCCGACAACCGAGATTTTCTGCAATCCGATTTCCATGAGGCTGCTGCCGGCGGCATACCAGACCGCTGCATCTGTTTCCGAACTGCAACCCGGCAGGTCCAAGGTGGACGTATCGATATGCTGACCTTCGTTGGTGACACTGACCGGCCAGGAGATCTCTAACGACGTCACCATCGACAAATCCGGGAACGGCGAGCTGTCCAGCCCCGACAGATCCAATATGAGATTCGGACTGGTCTGGGTGAAGGTGGCAAAGGACAACACATTGGAACCGTTCACCAGCAACTGCACATCATTCGTCGTGTCCACCGTCCCGCTAGCCAGGTCTGCAGAGAACGTCACCCCCACCCAGGTACCGGTCTGGCCGAGGAAGTTACTGAACGAATGGGTCAAGACCACCGGCTCACAAAGTCCAGTCAAGAGCGGGGTCACGCTCTTGGCACCGTTGTACCCGCAAAATGGAGGGAGGCAACCCGCGCCAGGGGTGATCCGAATCGGGAATTGGTTCCCGCTGCCGGACACGGGCTGCAGGCAGCCCTGGCAATCCGTGAAGGGGGTCGCCTGCACTTCATTGAATTGCAACCCGTCCGGCCCGCCGCAGGGAGTCCCAATCACCATGCTGAACGAGGACGTCACCACACCACTGCCCGCTGCCAGCGGGATATTCGACCACACCACCGTGCTGCCCGACTGCACTCCACCCGCCGAAATATTGGTGACCGTCAGATTGGTGTGCGACGGATACAGGTCGGTCACCGTGATGGTTTCGCCCCCTATGAAGTTCGTATAGGTCAATTCGATCCGCACGGGGAAACTATTCGTATCACCGGACACACTCGTCGGCATGATCTTGGTGATGCTGGCCCTGGGTGGGCTGGCCACGGTGACCGTCGTGAGGACCGCCGGTCCGGAATATGAATCGCCACACTCATCGATATACTCCGGTAGAAAAGACAGGTTCAGCGTGCCGGTCGGGAGGGGGCAGCTCCCGCCCGATTCCACCGCGAAGGTCACGCTGGTGCTGGCCCCGTTCGTCACCGTTCCCACCTGGATCAAGCCATTGGCATCCACCGGCGTACCGCTGACCCGCCAGCCGGCTGGCACTGTCGGGGTGAACGCCAGGCCATAGGCATCGCCGAGGTTGGCCCCCGACGTATTGGTGATGTACAAGGTGATGGAATGGGTGGTGGAACCGCTCGCGCAGTAATCCAGCACCAGAGGATCCGGAACCTGCGAAAGAGCAAAAGAAAGATCGGTAGAGTCGCAAGGGGGAGGACCGCAGGTCGCGCCAGGGATGATCCGAATCGGGAACAATTCCCCGCTGCCGGACACGCTCCGCGTGCAGCCCTGGCAATCCGTGAAGTCGGTCGCCTGAACCTGGTTGGTTTGACGCGCATCCGGACCGCCGCAAGGATCCCCAATCAGCATGTTGAACGAGGACGTCACCACACCACTGCCCGCTCCCGGCATAATATTCGACCACACCACCGTGTTGCCCACTTCCACGCCACCCGTCGAAATACTGCCGACGGTCAGATTGGAGTGCACCGGGAACAGGTCGGTCACCGTGATGGATTCGCCCCCCGTGAAGTTCGTATAGGTCAGTTCGATCCGCACGGGGAAGAAACCGTCATCAGCGTCCACATTCGTCGGCATAATCTTGGTGATGCTGGCACTGGGTGGGCTGTCCACGATGACCGGCAATACTAACGTCGTGGCGTAATTTAGATTGCCACACTCATCGATGTACTCCGGTAGAAAAGACAGGTACAGCGTGTTGGTCGGGAGGGGGCAGCTCCCGCCCGATTCCACCGCGAAGGTCACGCTGGTGCTGGCCCCGTTCGTCACCAGACCTACTACCTGGATCAAGCCATTGCTATCCACCGATGCACCGCTGACCAGCCAGCCGGCCGGCAAGGTCGGGGTGAACGCCAGGTCAGAGGCATCGCCGATGTTGGTCCCCGCCGCATTGGTGATGAATAAGGTGACGGAACTGGTGGTGGAACCCATCGCGCAGTAATCCACCGCCAGAAGAGTCGGGTCCAGCGCAAAAGAAAGCTCGGGATATTCGCAAGCCGGGGGGGCGCAAGCCGCGCCAGGGATAATCTGAATCGGGAATTGGTCCCCGCTGCCGTACACGGGCTGCAGGCAGCCCTGGCAATCCGTAAAGTCTGTCGCCTGCACCTCGTTGTATTGCGACGCGCCCGGCCCGCCGCAGGGATCCCCAATCAGCATGGTGAACGAGGACGTCACCACACCACTGCCCGCTCCCGGCACAATATTCGACCACACAACCGTGTTGCCGGACTGCACGCCACCCCCAAAAATATTGGTGACCGTCAGATTGGTGTGCACCGGATACAGATCGGTCACCGTGATGGATTCGGTCCCGGTGAAGTCTGTATAGGTCAGTTCGATCTGCACGGGGAAGGAACCGGCATCAGCGTTCACACTCGTCGGCATGATCTTGGTGATGCTGGCACTGGGCGGGCCGGCCACGGTGGCCGTCGTGAGGACCGCCGGTCCGGAATATGAATCGCCACACTCATCGATGTACTCCGGTACGAACGACAGGGGCAGCGTGCCGGTCGGGAGGGGACAGTCCCCGCCCGATTCCACCGCGAAGGTCACGCTGGTGCTGGCCCCGTTCGTCACCAGACCCACCTGGATCAAGCCATTGGCATCCACCGGCGTACCGCTGACCAGCCAGCCGGCCGGCAGGGCCGGGGTGAACGCCAGATCAGAGGCGTCGCCGATATTGGTCCCCGCCGCATTGGTGATGAACAAGGTGATGGAATGGGTGATGGAACCGATCGCGCAGTACTCCACGAACAGAGGATTCGGGTCCAGCGAAAGCCCAAAAGACAAATCGGGATAATCGCAAGGTCGGCCGCTGCAACTCGCGCTAGGGGTGAAACGAATCGGGAATAGGTTCCCGCTGCCAGACACGCTCCGCGTGCAGCCTCGGCAATCATCGAAGTCGTCCGCCTGCACTTCGTTGAAAAGCAAGCCGTCGGGTCCGTCGCAGAGTTCCCCAAACACCATGTCGAAGGTCGCTGTCACGACGCCGCTGCCCACCCCCGGGACTATCGTCCATTCAATCGTGTTGCCCACTTCCACGCCACCCAGTGTAATATTGCCCACGGTCAGATTCGAGTGCGCCGGGAACACGTCGGTCACGGTGATGGATTCGCTCCCGCCAAAATCCGTATAGGTCAGTTCGATCTGCACGGGGAAGGAACCCTCACTACTGGACACATCCGACGGGACAATCTTGGTGATCGAGGCCACTGGCACGTTCACCACCGAGGCCACCTCTGCAACCAAGGGGCCACTGAACAGGTTGCCACACAGATCCGTATAGGATGGCACCAGGATGATATCCTGATCGGACAGATCAATCGGGCAGGCGCCGCCCGCTACCACGGTAACAACCACACTGGTGCTGGCGCCCGCGGCCAATGGTTCCAACTGGATCACACCATTGCTGTCTACCGAGCCTCCGGTGAGGCTCCAGCCGCTCGGAAGATCCGGAGTGAATTGCAGGTTGGTCGCAATGCCGATATTCGGCCCGATGGCATTGCTGATATACAGCGTCATGTCGCTACCCCCGCAATAATTGACCAACAACGGAGAGGGATCCACCGAAAAGCTCAGGCTGGGATAGCGATCAACAAATCGAATGCCGGCCGTCGCGGTTTCGTTGGTGAGCGACGTATCCTCGCAAGCCTGGTTGGTCAGCACGACCAGACCGCTGCAGCCCCATTCGGCATCCGCCAGATTATATAATCCGGAACAGGACACCACTTGTGCCGTAACCACAATGTTCACATTCGACTGCGCCGCCAGATTGGTGAAGGCTGGGATCACGGTCGAATCCCACACCACATTGGAGCCCCACGTCACATTTGTCGGCGCAATGCTGAACCCGGTAAAGACCAGGCCGGGCCCCAGAGAATCCATGGCGACCACATTCGGCGCAGCGCCAAAACCGGCGTTCTCGATCTGAACCGTCCAGGTCACCGTGTCACCCACACCTTTTTGTTGCATAATCGGTGTCTTAGTCACCGTGAGGTCCGGCTCATTAAGCGTCAGGAACATCGACCCGAGCGAATCACCCGGCGTGCCCGGAGGCTGTTCATATCCGGCCCGGCTGAACAGTTGGCCGCCCACCGCGCCGCAATCAATCTCCACCGCATACACAATCGTGATCGAGGCCCCGTTCTGGATGCCCACAGGTAGCAGGCCCTCTCCCGGATCGGGGGGGTCCTGATCTTCCCAGTCGCTGCGGGTATTGGTGTCATTGTCCGCCGGGTCACGCGCCAAAGAATGCCCGGCGGCCACGGTCGGGACGGAAGGGCTGAACGCCGCCGTCGACGCGCCGTAAGAGACGGCATCCACAACGTTGCTGGCCGCATCCAGCAGCAGGACGCCATCGCCGAAGTTATTCAGCCCGGAGCCGATCCGGCCATCGGCCACTTCAAACACCCGATCCGTGTACGGCGAATTTGCGGCCAGAAAGGCGTTGGTGCTGGCGGCAATGATGACAAATTCGCCGGCGGCAATCGTGATGGGCGGCAGGTCATCCACCGCCCCCGGGGCGCTGTCCCGCACGGACCAGCCATTCATGGTGACGGCATTGGTCGTCGGGTTGTAGATTTCGAACCACTCGTTCTCGGTTTCCGGAACTTCGATGGCATTGTAATAGACTTCTGAAATCACCAGGTTGGTCAGCGTGGACGGCGTCACCACGGACGAAAAATCCCACACCTGATTCGTTTGGGTGTCCGTCACATACAGTTCGGCCGCCCCATTCGTCAGCACCACGCCGCCCGGCAGCGTTATGGTGGTGAGCCCCGGCACATAGGCATAACTGGACGAAGGCAGCGTATTCGTGACCATCAGCCCCGACAGCGTCGCCCCGTTGTTCACAATCCGGTTCGTCACGGTAATCGTGCCGCAGTTGGCCGCTTCCTGCGGCCCCCGGAGCGTGACGCCCACCTGCGCCTGCGCCTGCGGGGCCGTAGCCCATAGCGCTGCGCCGACCACCGCGGACACAAGGCCGATGCGGAGGGAATGGTTCCAGAGGTTCAGAGTCGATGTTTGCTTCTTCATATCTGCCTACCTTCAAACGAAACGACCCAGGCGTGTCACCCGGGTCTGGTCTTCTACATGGGTCGCCGTAAACATGTGCCTATTATTTATCAAATAATATGACGCGAAATCATCAATCTGCGAATCGCCTATATTTCCCGACGAAATCGGGAGAATAGAGAGTTCTGGGCTTGATTCCCACCCTCACCACCCCAATTTCAGGCCTCTTTGGACGATGCCAGGCATGAGTGACAGACGCCGCTCATCATGACATCCACACGATGGACCTCGCCACCCCCCACGCACGAGCGTGCATGGGCCATCATCTCATCGCAATCCGCCTGCATCTCGACATCGTCGAGCCGGCCGCACTGTTCGCACAGAAAATGGGCATGCATATCCACATTGCCATCATACCGAGCGTGTCCCTTCCAGGTCGCCACGCGCTGTACCATGCCGGCGCCCTCCAGCGCATTCATGGTCCGATACACCGTAAACAGAGAAATCTGCGGTACCTTCGGCTTCACCGCCTGATAGATATGATCCACATCCGGATGGTCAAACCGCGAGGTCAATTCGCGATAGATGGCAAGGCGCTGACGTGTCAGCCGCATCCCCGCTTCATGAAATGCCGACCGCAATTTGGCTTTCCTTATATAGGGGCGCTTCTTCGTTTCTGACTCAGTGGCTATGAATGTTGTGTCCATAACCATGTATTTAAGCATGTTGATAAATGATTGCGCAATAGATTTATGACGACTTCTTAACTTTAAAACGAATTCTTAACAGTGGTAATCTTTGAACGAAAAGCCTTCATTAGTCATTCTAAGCGCTACATTTTTAGGACCTTTTTCCCATTGTGAGCCGTTTTGGACCCTGAAATGTTCATTATGTCCCTTATGGGCACTGGCTATGCCAGCTAGCCTATCTATCTGCATTTTTCTTCCATGAGTCAACAGGACTCGTTTGCAGCTGAAATTTGATAAAACCCCACATAAATACCGAAAAAAGGCCAAAATTGACCCTTTTTCGGCTGAAAAAGACCCTCCGGGAACTCCAGGAGGTCTGTTTTTAGGATTTATAGAGTAAAACCAAGCCCTGCGATGATCGTCAGGTCGTTGTATTCTTTGTCGGTCGCCGGCGTGCTTGTGTATTTGTCCTGCAGAACCAGTCGAAGATTCAAATTACCGACAATCGCCGCTTCCACACCGATTTCGGCGTTGAGCAGGTACTGGTCGAAATCATCCGCTCGGGGCAGATATTCCGCAGACTGCCACAATTTGGCTGATTCGGAGATCTGGCAGGTGTAGCGCTGACCCACGCGAATGGCGAGATAGTCATCCGTGACGCTATCGACTTCTTCCCAAAGATAGGAAGGACCGACATCCGCCGTCAGTTCGCGCTTGTCGTTCTTGACGAGATAAGCACCCAGACTGGGGCCAAGGTTGATTCGATAATCAATCAGGGCAATGTCATCATAGAGGGCCGTGCCGTCCAGGGAGGCATAGGTTCGTGGGCTGAGGGTCTTTTTGAGGCTTCCGTAGATTTTGGCATTTTCAACGGTATTGGACTTGACGTCATTGACCGTGTTTTCACCATAATTGGCTTCGATTCCGGCCAAAATGGAGCCGAGTCCCTCTTTTTCGCCTTCGGTGGTGATCGAGGCGTTCGCCGAAAGGGTTTCGCTGTTGCCATCGGTCAATGTGAGACCGGCTGCAACGGTTGTTTCCAAGCCTTTAGGGGCTTCTTTAACCGTTTTTGAGGCATTTTTCTTCTTGGCGGCCGAAGCGGACCCCGCCACAGCCAATATCATCATAAAAATGAGTATTTTCTTCATTCTGATCTCTTTCTTTTAGGTTTTGTGCGCTTATTCAGCGGCTTTTTCTTCTGCAACTTGTTTCCGGCGCAATTTATTGACACCCTTGACCATCATGAACACTGCAATCGCCACAATCAGGAAATCCAGCGACGTCTGGATGAACGAGCCATAGTTCAGGGTCACGGCCGGCACTTCGGCACCGGCGGCATCCACGGTCGCCGCTTTCAATGTGTAGGCCAGATCCGTGAAGTTGACGCCGCCCAGCAGCAGACCGATCGGCGGCATGATGACATCCGCCACCAGCGAAGCCACAATCTTGCCGAACGCACCGCCGATGATAATCCCGACCGCCATATCCACCATATTGCCCTTGACGGCAAATTCCTGAAATTCTTTTCCTATGCTCATGAGTACTCCTTGTTCTTTCCCTATTCTTCTATTTGCGGGAGCCAAACCCTACCTTCTCAATCGAGGTTGTCAAATCTTTCGCCGTCACTTTTCAAACAAATTCTCTTTCCTCAATAGGCAAGGCATCTTACTCTTATCCCTTCATAGGAGAAAAATAGACATGTCCAGTACCTTTGGAACCCTGTTCCGCGTCACCACATTCGGAGAATCCCACGGCAAGGCCGTCGGGTGCATTGTCGACGGCTGCCCATCGCGCATCCCCATCTCCACCGATGACCTCCAGCCGCAGCTGGACCGGCGCCGGCCCGGCTCGTCCGAACTGACCACCCCGCGCAAGGAAACTGACACGGTTTCTATTCTCTCCGGCCTTGAAAACGGACTGACGCTCGGCACCCCTATCGGATTGAGCATCCCCAATTCCGACACCATGCCCGGGGACTACGCCGAAATGGAAACGGTTCCCCGCCCCTCCCACGCCGATTTCACCTATGCCGAAAAGTATGGGCTGCGCGCCCGCTCTGGCGGCGGCCGGGCCTCCGCCCGCGAAACCGCGGCTCGTGTCGCCGCGGGGGCGCTCGCTGAAAAAATACTGGCGTCCTTCCATCCCATCGAAATCGTCGCCTGGGTCGAAAGCGTCGGTGACCTGCAGGCCGCCCGCCCCGATCTGCAGACCGTAACCCGCGCCGATGTCGACCAATCCCTCCTGCGCTGCCCGGATCCGGAAGCCTCGCCGCGCCTGATCGCCCGGGTGGAAGAGGCCCGTGATGCCGGTGACTCTGTCGGCGGCGTCATTGCCTGCACCTGCCGCGGGCTTCCCGCGGGCTGGGGAGAACCGGTTTTTGACAAGCTTCCCGCCATGATGGCCCACGCCATGATGTCGATTCCAGCCACCCGCGGATTCGAAATCGGGGAGGGCTTTGCGGCCACGCTCCTGCGCGGTTCCCAGCACAACGACCCCTTTGAAGCCAAAGAGGGCGGCGGCATCCGCCCGGCCTCGAACCACTGCGGCGGTGTCCAGGGCGGCATCTCCAACGGTGAAACACTCTTTTTCCGGGTCGCCTTCAAACCGGTCTCCACCATTTCCCTTCCGCAGCCCACCGTGGCCTTTGATGGCACATCCGTCATCTTTGAGGCCAAAGGGAGGCACGACCCCTGCGTCCTTCCCCGAGCCGTCCCCATCGTGGAATCCATGGCCGCCCTGGTGCTGGCGGACGCTTTTCTTCAACAGCAGGTACAGCAGATTCCCCGCACAGGAGATCCCTCATGAAACAGTTTTTCTGGATTCTGGCCGTTTTGCTCCCGCTGAGCGCCTTCGCGGCCCAGCCCCGCTCCATCGTGATGACGATTCAGGAAAATGGGAAGGCCCAGATTTCCGAAACACATAGCATCCCCCCGGCAGATGCCACAGGCTTGATCCGGATTGGACCGCTTCCCGAAACTCTTCTGCCCAGTTCGGTCAACGCCGTTCCCGTTGAACGCGGCGAAACACTCGAGATTCTTTCCCAGCGCTTTGCCTACGATCTGCTGGATAACGCCTCCCTCTTCCGCGCCTATCGCGGTGAAACCGTCCAGTGCGAAAAAGGGGGTGCCATCCTCGCTGGCCGCCTCGCCACCCTGCCGGACTTTTCCAGCCTGACCCCGTCCCTCATCCTGAGCACGGAAGGCCAGACCGTTCAGGTTGTCCCAGACCTGTTGAACCTGGACTCCATTACTTTCCCTGCACTGCCGGATCTCGCCAGAACCCCAACTCTGTTCTGGAAGCCTGCCGCAGGGCAAACGCCGCCCGCCGCAGTACAGCTTCACTATGCTGCCTCAGGGCTGGCCTGGTCCGCCTCCCACGAAGCCATCCTGTCCGACAATGCCCGCTCCATCGCCCTGTCCACCCGGGTCCATTTGCAGAATCAGACCACGCGCGACTTTGCGCATGCCCGCATCCGTCTCGCTCTGACCGATAAAGGCCAATTCGCCCCGCTCGTGCCGGCACCAAACGATCCGCGCGCCAACCGAACCCCGACCCTGCGCTATTCCGCGGACGGCAAGTCCTGGATCCCGGAACGCACCGCGGCCTCGGCCTCTATTGTGGCTACCTATGACCTTCCCCAACCCCTCTCCCTCCCCGCCGACAGCGACACCTATACCCACCTGTTGGAAATCCCGGCCCTCGCCGTCGAAACCCGCTATATTTATGATGGCGTCCGATTCGACCGCTATCAGCGCAACCGGCGCGCCGACTGGAACCTCGGAACGGAGTCCGCTTCCATCGTCGAGACCGATCTGACCTTCCGGAACAATCAAGCCGTCACCCTCCCCCCAGGGGAATTCCGCCTGCTTCAAGGCGAAGCCGACCGCGCCCTCCAGTGGATCGGAACCGACTGGCTTCCCTCCGTCCCACCCGGCGGAACGACCACCCTGCGCCTCGGTCCCGCGACCGGCCTCAGCGGCACCCGGATCCGCACGAGCTATTCTGAAATCGACCCGCGCCGGGTCTCCGAGGAAAGTTTCGAAATTACGCTGAAGAATCAAAGCGATGCCGACCAGACCTTCACCGTGATTGAGCATCTTTATCGCGGTGAAAACCACGAAATCATTGCGGCCAACGCTGAACACCGCCCCGGCGATGACCCCCATTCCATCCAGTTCCTGGTGCCGGTCAAAGCGGGGACCGAAAACTCCATCACCTACACGGTCCGTTACACCTGGTGAGCGCCTCGACTCCATTTCAAACCGAAACGGCACGCCCCAGGCAAATTCTTGTCTGCGGACTCAACTGGCTCGGTGATGCCATCCTCGCGATGCCCGCGATCCAGGTACTTCACTTCCATCATGCAGATGCGGAAATCACCTTGTTGACGCGTGCCAGCCTCGCCCCGCTGTGGGAAATGCATGAGGCCCCCACACGCATTCTAACCCTTCCAAAAAAAGGGCGCAGTCTGCGACCGATGCTCCAGGCGCTCCGCGACCTGAACCTGGAAACCGCCTATGTGCTGCCCCACTCCTTCCGCTCCGCCCTCCCTCCATTTCTGGCGGGGATTCCCCGGCGCATCGGGCTCCCCGGACACTTTCCCCGCGATGTTTTACTGACCGAAGTCCATCGCCCGACCGGTGGCCCCGGCCGCATCCATCAGGTCTATGAAATGCTCGACCTGTTTTTTCCGGATCAGCATCGCCGCGCCTTTGCCCCGCCAAAACTCGCGGTGCCCACCGAAATTCGGGAAGCCATGCGGACCAAATTATCCTCCCTCCCCCAGCCGTGGATCACCGTCATTCCCGGCGCAGCACGCGGCCCCTCTAAACAGTGGCCGGCTGAACGCTATGCGGAAACCGCAGCCCAACTGGTTGCACAAACCGGTGGGTCCATCATCACACTGGGCACGAAAAAGGAACACGCCGCCTGCCAGCAGGTGGCCGCTGCTTCCGCCCCGAACGGACTGAACCTCGCCGGCGAAACCACCCTGCAGGAACTGGCTGCCGTGCTCTCCCTTTCTGCACTCGCCCTCTGCAACGACAGCGGCGGCATGCATCTTGCCGCAGCTCTCGGGACTCCCCTCGTGGCTCTCTTTGGAATCACCGATCCCGATACCACGGGGGCCCTCGGTCAGCACATCCGGATTCTGCAGCATGCCGTTCGACGCTCCCGCGATATTCCCCGCCGATCAGCCGAAGCCGAGAAAGCCCTGGCCTCCATCTCATCCGCCGAAGTCATTCAGGCCTCCCTGCAACTGCTTCATTCAGTCTGACCCGATTCCGGGCCAAAAACCACTAAGGGGCCCCTTAGACGCCCTGCATCGGCGGCAGGACGTGCCAGAGAATGGCAAAGTAATGGCAGATGCTGCCGGCAAGAACGAACAGATGCCAGATGGCATGGTGATATGGCACGCGTTTGAGCAGATAGACGCCGGCCCCGAGGGTGTAGCAAAGGCCACCGGCTACCAGCCAGCGCACCCCCGCCCCGGACATGTGTTCCACCAGCGGCTTCAGGGCGAACACAATAATCCAACCCATCACGACATAGAGCGCCGTACTGGTTTTTTTGAACCGCCCGGTGAAAAATCCCTGAAAGAGCAGTCCGGCGGCGGCAATGCCCCACACGATGCCAAACAGCGTCCACCCGAGCGGACCACGCAGGGTGATCAGCATGAACGGCGTATAGGTCCCCGCAATCATCAGAAAGATCGCTTCGTGATCCAGCACCCGGAAAACGCGCTTGAGACGCGGATTCGTGAAGCTGTGATAGAGCGTGGAGATGGTAAACATCAATAGCAGCATCACGCCGTAGATGACACAGGGCACCACCTGCCAGGCGCCTTCGCCTCGCGTCGCGGCCGCCACAGTCAGTACGGAGAGACCGGCAATACCGAGCAACACGCCGATGCCGTGGCTCACGGCATTGGCGATTTCTTCACCCAAGGTGTATTTGGAGGGTTGATAGCTCATGGGTCGATTTCCCAGGCCCCCACCACCTCGCGTGGCGGGTGAACAAGGCCGGCCTCGTTCACCCGCGGCACAAGGCCGCGGGGGTCAGGAAGCTCACCGCTTGTACACATCCCGTTTGGTGTAGCCCGTGTGCAGCAACTCATGTGATTTCTTGCCCAGCGGCTTGCCCAGATAATCCTTGTAGACTTTTTGAATCATCGGATTGTCATGCGAGCAGCGGTGTTCGCTCCTCTCATCATCCGAATAGATGCCGGCGGCGCGCTGCTTCCGGATCTCATCGGTCGCCCCATAGGGCTGGCCGCCGCCGCCGACGCATCCGCCGCGGCAGGCCATCACTTCGATGAAGTGATACGGTGTCTCTTTGCCCTTCTTGCGGGCGACGCGGACCTTGTCCAGCACCTTCTCGATGTTGCACATGCTGTGGGCCACGGCTACACGCACTTCCTTGCCGGCGACTTTCAGCGTCGCTTCCTTCACGCCATCCAGCCCGCGAATAGCGGTCAGTTCCATGCTGGGAAGACGTTCTTTGGTCAGCGCAAAATGCGCGGTCCGTAGAGCCGCTTCCATGACTCCGCCGGTCACACCGAAGATGGTGCCCGCTCCGGTGTAGTCGCCCAGGATGGAATCCACCCGCTCATCATCCGGCAGATTCCGGAAATCCACACCGGCACTCTTAATCATCCGGCACAGCTCGCGGGTCGTCAGCGAAATATCAATGTCCTGCTGGCCGGAGCTGCTCATTTCCTCACTGCGCTGAATCTCAAATTTCTTCGCTGTGCAAGGCATGATGGAGACCACGAAAAGATCCTTCGGATCGATGCCGACCTTCTCGGCATAATAGGTCTTGGCCAGCGCGCCGACCATGGCCTGCGGAGATTTCGCCGTGGAGAAGTTATCAATGAAATCCTGTGAGTATTTCTCCATGTAATCGGTCCAGGAAGGACAGCAACTGGTGATCAGGGGCAGCTCGCCCTTGCCGTGGACAAAGCGTTCGATGAATTCCGTACCCTCTTCCATGATGGTGAGGTCGGCACCGAAGTTGGTATCGAACACGGCATCGAATCCCAGACGGCGCAGGGCCGAATAGATTTTACCGGTCAGCAGCGTGCCGGGTTCATACCCGAAGTCCTCGCCCAGCGCGACCCGAACGGCCGGCGCAATCTGCACGACACAATGCTTCGTGGGATCGCCGAGGGCCTCATAGACTTCCTTCGCATGGCTGTGTTCATAAATAGCACCCACCGGACAATGCGCGGCGCACTGCCCGCACTTGATGCAGGGAGATTCTGCCAGTGACACATCCGCGGCCGGCGCGATCCGGGTGTTCTCGCCCCGCCCCAGAAATTCCAGCGCCCAGACGCCCTGCATCTGCTGGCACACGGCCGCACACCGGCCGCACAGGATGCACTTTTCTGGATTCAGCACGATGGACCCCGTGCTGTCGTCTTCCGGCAGGTCGCGGAGCCGTTTCCCGAACGGGGCTTCCCGCACACCGAACTCAGCGGCCAGCCGCTGCAGTTCACAGTTGTTGTTACGGGGACATTGGAGGCAGTCATCCGGATGCGTGGACAGGATCAGCTCAATCACCGTCCGGCGGATGGCGTAGAGCTCGGGATCATGCGTGATGATCTCCATGCCTTCGCCGGCGGCCGTGGAGCAGGCCCGCACCATCTTGGAATAGCCCTTCACTTTCACGACACAGATACCGCAGGCGGCCCACGCCGGCAGGTCCGGGTGATAGCACAGGGCAGGGATTTTCACCTGCACCTTCTTCGCCGCGCTCAAAATATTGGTGCCTTCCTCCACTTTTACAGGAAGGCCGTTAATGGTCAGCTGGATCATGTTCATCGTTCTGTCCTTCTCACTTGCGGGTCACGGCGCCGAATTTGCACGCCTTCAGACATTCGCCGCATTTGATGCACTTGTCCTGGATGATGTGATGCGGCTTCTGCCGCTCGCCATCGATGGTGCTTACCGGGCATCGCCGCGCACAGAGCGTGCACCCGATACACTTGTCCGGATCGATCACGTAGGTGACCAGCTGCTTGCACTTGCCGGCGGGGCAGTGTTTGTCATCGATATGCGCCGCATATTCATCCGCAAAATATTTCATCGTCGACAGCACCGGGTTCGGAGCTGTCTGGCCCAGTCCACACAGGGCGGCCTTCTGCATGGCATGGCCGACTTCCTTGATCTTGTCCAGATCGCCCTGCTCCCCCTTGCCCGAGGTGATTTTTTCCAGCAGGTTCAGGAGCGTCCGGGTACCGATCCGGCACGGAGCGCATTTGCCGCAGCTTTCATCCACGCAGAACTCCTGATAGAAGCGCGCGACATCCACCATGCAGTCGTCTTCGTCCATGACAATCATCCCGCCGCTGCCCATAATGGAGCCCAGCTCCTGCAGATGCTCGTAGTCGATCGGTGTGTCAAGGAACTCGGCGGTGATGACGCCGCCTGAAGGGCCGCCGGTCTGCACGGCCTTGAAGGCCTTGCCGCCACGGATGCCGCCGCCGATGTCGTAGATGATCTCGCGCAGGGTGATGCCCATCGGGACTTCAATCAGTCCGGAGTTGTTGATCTTGCCCGTCAGCGCAAACACCTTGGTGCCGGTGCTCTTGACGGTCCCGATGCGGGAGAACCAGTCCCCGCCTTTCAGAATGATCATGGGGATGTTGGCATAGGTCTCCACATTATTGATGACCGTCGGCTTCTGCCACAATCCGGACACGGCCGGGAACGGAGGACGCGGCACCGGCATGCCGCGCTTGCCCATCGTGGAGGCCAGCAGCGCGGTTTCCTCGCCGCAAACAAATGCACCGGCCCCGAGACGGATTTCGATGTCGAAATTAAACCCGGTTCCCAGAATGTCCTTGCCCAGCAAACCGTACTCCCGGGCCTGACCAATGGCCGTTTCCAGATGCTCAATCGCCAACGGATATTCGGCACGGATATAGATCACGCCCTTGCTGGCCCCCGTCGTCCGCCCGGCGATCGCCATCGCCTCCAGAATGGAATGCGGATCGCCTTCAATCGTCGACCGGTCCATATAGGCGCCCGGATCCCCTTCGTCCGCGTTGCAGACGATATATTTCTCTTTCCCGGGGACGTCCTTGGAAAACTTCCACTTCAGCCAGGTCGGGAATCCCGCGCCCCCGCGACCGCGAATTCCAGAGGTCTTGATTTCGTCGATGACCTGGTCCGGCGTCATTTCGGTCAGCACTTTCGCCAGGGCATCATAGCCGTCGCGAGCGATGTATTCATCGATCTTTTCCGGATTGATCACGCCGCAGTTCCGCAGCACGATCCGGAACTGCTTCTGATAAAAGGAAATATCCTCGAGCCGGGTATTCAACTGGCTCTGGGATTTATCATAGAGCAGGCGGGTTACCGGCCGACCCTTGATGACATGCTCGGCCACGATTTCCTTCGCGTCGGCTTCCGTCACGCTCACGTAGAAGGTCTCATCGGGAAGCACCTTCACAATCGGACCTTTTTCACAGAAGCCGAAACAGCCGGTGCGCACCACCTGCGCCTCATCCGACACCCCCTGCTCGGTCAGCTCTTTTTTCAGAGCGTCATACAGCTCCACGCCATGGCTGGCCACGCAGGCTGTTCCGCCACACACCAATAAATAGGTTTTAATTGCCATCGAAAGATCCTCTCGCTATTCCCGGACGATGTCCGCGGCGGGCTTGTCAAAAATATGGTCGTTCACCAGAAGCTTGCGCACGATGTGCTGGTTCACAATCTTGCGGGCCGTGTCCGGGTCCACGTTGCCGTAGACCACCACAGGCATGTCCGGCACGATCACCTCGACCGTCGGCTCGCTGTGGCACAGCCCCATGCAGCCGGTCTGGCGGATGGCCACGTTCTGCAGCCCGGCATGCGCCAGTTCCTCCACAAAGGTGTCGAAGGCCACTTTTGCACCGGCCGCAATCCCGCAGGTCCCCATCCCCACGATGATCTGTACATCCTTGTTGGCCATGTCCCGCGGATTGAACTCCGCGACCTTGGCTGCACGCAATTTTTTCAACTCGGCCAGTGTCAGTTTTGCCATATCATTCCTCGTTCCTGATTGCTTCCTCATTCGAGGAAAAAAAATCCTTCATCAGCGATACCGAACCGGCGCGGCTCAGATCACCCAGCGCTTCGGCCAGCTCCGTTCGCCGCACCTCGTACGCTCCGCCATCTGTTTCACGCCGGACCCGCAGCTCCTGCCCGGCCGCATTCATCAGCGCAGCCAGTGTCGCCGGCACATCTCCCAGCGGAGGCGCATCCACATGCGCCGGATCCAACGTCAGCCGCACCACGGTTCCGCGACCAACAGCCGAATCCACGGTCCACGAACCGCCGCAGGCCTCCGCGGTCATTTTTACAAACGGCAGGCCCAAACCCACCGTCCGTCCCGGATGCTTTTCCGGGTCCGTCTCAAAAGGGTCCACGGCCTTCCGAACCGTTTCCGGATCCATTCCGCAGCCGTTGTCTTCGACCTTCACTTCAAACCGGTCTGGATGCTGAATCAGTTCCACCAACACCTCGGTCGCGCCGGCTTCCCACGCGTTTTGAACCAGATCCGACATCAGATCGCAGCGAGTGGCATGCATCGGTACGGAATCAGGCTCCTACCTTCGCCTGCTCCTTAACCCCCGCCAGAATCCCGGCCACATCTTCCTTCTTCAGATTGCCGTGCATCGTGCCATTCACGGACAGCACCGGGGCCAGACCGCAGCAGCCGAGACATCGCACCGCTTCCACCGAGAAATTTCCGTCAGGAGTCACGGTATTCAACCCCACGCCCAGCAAATTCTCCAGTTCCTGGATCAAATCCTCGCCGCCCTTCAAATAGCAGGCGGTACCCATGCAGACGGCAAACTGGAAACGGCCGGGCTTTTTCAATTTGAAGAAATGATAGAAGGTGATCACGCCGTAAACCTGTGCCAGAGGAATCTCCAGCAGGTCTGCCACCTGGAAAGCGATGGAACGCGGCACATATCCGTATTCCTCCTGCACCCGGTGCAGCACCATGATCAGATTGCCCGGGCGCTTTTTCCATTTCTGGATAAAGGCCTTCACCGCCGGCGTCAGGATTTCCCCGGCCGCTTCTGTCATTGTCTGGTTCCTATCTTTTGCACTCACGTGGATATCCTTCCGCAACAGTCATGAAATTTGCGACACCATAGAAAAACGCTTTTTCCAAGACAAGCAAAATCGGGGGCAGTCTCTCCTTGACTTGTGCGTAGCGTCATATATATTCCATCAATAATCACAATATTAATACATTTTGGAGATTTAATGTGAAAAAATTGGACTTAATTACTCAAAAAGAGATGATTCAGAGACTTGTTCGATACAAAAACATTCTTCTTAAGTTCAAATCCATGGGTCTCACCAAGGTATTTTCGGATAATCTGGGCGATGCGGCCGGCATTTCGGCCTCTTTGGTACGTAAAGACTTCTCATTGTCCAAGTTAACCGTTGGTAACAAGCGCGGTGGATACCCGATTGAGACCCTTCTGCACTGTCTGGACAATATTCTGGGGACCCAGCTTCTCCAGCGCATCATCATCGTCGGATGCGGAAAAATCGGCACCGCCCTGATGAATTATCCAGGCTTTTCCTCCGAAAACGTCCAAATTGTGGCCGGATTCGACAGCCAGCCCAGCCGAATCAACCCCGCGGCACCCATTCCCATTCTCCCGATTTCGGAAATGGCGGCGTTTATTAAGGAAGAAAACATTCAGGTCGCGGTTCTCGCCGTCCCCGAAAACGCGGCCGCCAGTATTCTGGACCAGCTGGCCACCGCCGGTGTTCAGGGCGTTCTCAATTTCTCACCGGTTCAGCTCAAGGCGAATTCCTCCCTCTTTATCCAAAATATCAACATCGCCTTTGAAATTGAGAACCTCTTCTATTATGTTCGGTTCAATCAGAATAAAGCGACCCCCTTGAGCCCCCCGAAAGAAACTACAGCATCATGAAGCTTCCCGCCCTTTTCGATGCCACCCAGGCTGAAGTCCTCTGGATCGCACCCGATCCCAACAAGATCGATGTCCAGCATGTGATTTCCTCGGACCTGATGAGCGATGTACTCATGATGGATCTGGAACACCCCCTGCTACTCACCTCGCTGGTTTCTGATCAGTCGCTGCGTACCGCCCATGTGGTGGAGGCGGCCGCCGTCCTGATTGCCAACGACAAAACCCCGCCCCCGCAGATGGTTCAACTGGCGGCAGAACTCCAGATCCCCCTCGCCCGGACCGCCCTCTCCAAGTTTGATGCCGCCGTGGTCCTGGGAAAAGCTCTCGCCCGATGAAACCGATTCCCATCAGCGCGGAACAGTCCCCGCTGCTGTTTTTGGAACTGCTCTATAAACTGCGGGTTCGCGACGTCATGGTCCGCGATCTGGTCACCATCCGGCGCGATGCCTCCATGCGGGATCTGCAACGCCTGCTTCAAACCCGCCGTGTGTCCGGAGTCCCCGTGGTGGAAGACAAGCGACTCTACGGCATCATCAGCATCGAGGACTTGATTCAAGCGCTGGAAGCCAACCGGATGGATGAGCCGGTCTCGCAGTTTATGGCCACGCAGGTCATCACCGTCGATGAAGACATGCCGCTATCCATCGGGCTGTCCACCTGCAACAAATATGAGTATCGCCGCTTCCCCGTCCTGAATGCCCGAAAAGAGACCGTCGGCATCGTGACGGCCCGATCCATCAATACCCGCCTGCTGATGGAACTGTTTAAGGAACTGGGCCGCATCGAAAATGAAGGCGTGCAGACCCCTGTTCAAAGCGATTCCTGCAGTTTCAACTCTTTTCGGATTTCCCCCTCCGATTTTGAGAATGCGGGAAAAGCCGCGACCGAGATCAAGACGATGCTTCAACAGCGGGGTGTCGAACCCAAGATGATCCGCCGGGTGGCCATTGCTGCCTATGAACTGGAAATGAATCTGGTGGTCCACTCCGATGGCGGCACCTTGACCTTCCGCGCGGATGAAGGAGAGATTCAGCTGATTTCCAACGATCAGGGACCGGGCATCGAAGACGTGAATCTGGCGATGCAGGAAGGCTGGACCACCGCCAACGAATGGGTCAGATCTCTTGGATTCGGCGCCGGGATGGGCCTGCCCAATGCCAAACGCGTGTCCGATGAGTTCCACATCACTTCAGAAATCGGTGCCGGCACCACCGTCACCATCCGGAACATTCTCGCCGTCCGACCCGACCACAAACCGTCCTCCTGACCCATTCAAGGGTTTGGGTTCTCCGACTGACGGCGGGAGGCTTTCTTGTGAGGGATCGTCATCGCCACTCCGCGTCCATTTTATTACCACCCGGTCCTCTGGCGTCTTCCCCTGTTTCTCTACGCCCCTGTGTTGGGTCCGGGCCGGGGGTGAGGTAGACGTTCTGTGGCGAGATGAACGTTCCCCATGGGTTGAAAAGCCGTTTTGCCATTTTTCCACAGTATGGAAAAAATGTTTGCCGCTCCGTTCGCTCCGCTCTCTCGCTCGAAGCAGGGATGCTTCGCTATAGAGCTCGCGTTCGTTCTTCGCCTTCGGCTCGAACTCGGCACTCGCCTGTTCCACAGTGTGGAAAATCAGGTGCGGGTCAGGTGGCCGTTATGCATACTCCAGTGGAGGGTTTCCGGGGTGACCCACTCCGGATTGTGAGTCACCAGCAGCATCGACATCCCTCCCTGATTCAACTCGCGAAAGAGCTGCATGACCCGGTCGGCGGAATCGGGGTCCAGGTTGCCTGTCGGTTCGTCGGCCAGCAGCAGCTTGGGTGGCAGCGCCAGCGCCCGGGCAATCGCCACGCGCTGCATCTCGCCGGCCGATAGCAGACGGGCCGCCTGCTGTGCCTTGTCGGCCAGACCCACGCGCTCCAGCGCATCCTCTGCGAGCGACCGCGCTTCGCGTGATCCTGTATCCAGATAGCGAAAGCGAAACTGGATGTTCTCCAATGCGGTGCGATGCGGCATGAGGCAGAACTTCTGAAAGACCATGCCAACGCCATGCTTGCGCAGTTCCGCCCGCTCGCCTTCCCCTACTCCCGACAGATCCTGGCCGTCAAACACAACCCGGCCGGCATCCGGCGACATCAGAAGACCTGCAATCATGAGGAGCGTTGTTTTTCCCGATCCGGAAGGCCCGGTAATGACCCCGAAGTCACCGACATCTATGCTCAGATCCACATGGCGCAAAATCTGGACAGCCCCTGTTGCGGTACTAAACCCCTTGCACGCACCTTCCAGTTGGAAGCGAGGCTGTTGATCATCGATATTCATATCAACCCTACAGGGGATCGCTCGTAAAAACGCCCCGATGGGTCTGGGCATGACATAACGCTAAGGCCAGCGCATCGGAGGCATCGGGCGGCGGGGTCTCTTCCAACCCCAGCACAGAAACCACCATGCGGGCGACCTGGTCTTTCGGAGCGGCGCCCCAGCCTGTGATGTTCTGTTTGGCTTTCCGTGGTGAATATTCATATACAGGCACCCCAGCGGCGGCACAGCAGGCGATCACGACACCGCGAACTTCGCCGAGCACCATCGCGACCTTGGCATTCTTAAAGAAAAAGCCACCTTCAATGGAGGCGCTGTCCGGCTTGTGTTCGGCCAGCAGCGCATCCAGTCTTGCACGGATCGTCCCCAGACATTCCGAGTGCGGGGCTTTGGCCTTGAGCTTCACCACCTCCCAATGGCGGGATACGGTACGAGAGCCTTTCTGCTCAATGACCCCTATTCCCGTGCCTCGCAGGGAGGCGTCTATGCCCAGTACCTTCATCCGTTCCTCTCCACCCGCCGTGACGGCCTCCAAACAAACAGCTCCAGGTTCCGCATGGACCCTGGAGCTTGTTCTGACATGAAATAAACCGACTAGGCTTCGTCTTCGATCGCTTCATCGGCGATATCGCCATTCATGTAGACATTCTGCACATCGTCGAGATCTTCCAGCGCATCGATCAGCTTCATCAGGCTTCTGGCCTGCGAGGGTTCGGTGACCTGTGCGGTGACCGTCGGGATCAGGTTCACACCGGAATCCTCTGATGCCGTGTACCCGGCGGCGGTCACTTTTTCCGACACCTCGTTATACATGTTCGGTTCGGTAAGAATCTGGAACTGTTCGCCTTCGTTGGTCATATCATCGGCACCGGCTTCCAGGACCAGCTCCATGAGGGTGTCCTCGTCCACGCCTTCGACATCCACCAGGATCTGGCCGGAGCGCTGGAAGTTCCGCATCACCTGATTGGACCCGGCGAGCGTCGCATTGTGACGGTTGAGCATATGGCGCACTTCGGCCACGGAGCGGTTGCGGTTATCGGACAGACAATGAATGATGAGGCCCACACCGCCGCCGGCATAGCTTTCAAACATGATGTCTTCCAGCGCATTCCCCTCCAGCTCGCCGGTGCCCTTTTTGATGGCGCGATCAATATTTTCCGCCGGCATATTGGCCGATTTGCACTTTGCAAGAAGCGTTCGTAGCGTGATGTTCGAGCTGGGATCGCCCCCGCTGATGCGGGCAGAAACGGTGATTTCTTTCGCCAGCTTGCTGAAGACCTTACCCTTCTTGGCATCGGCCGCGCCCTTCTTGTGCTTGATCGTTGACCACTTATTATGTCCGCTCATGTTCTATTCTTTCTTGTCTTCCGCTGATTCCCGCGATGTACAGGCGCTGTCGGCTAGTCTTCGGCTTCGGCCTGCTTGTTCTTCTCGGCATCGGCCACAATCTTCTGTGTCACGTTTGAGGGAACGATGTCATAGCGGGCAAATTCCATTTCAAAGGAGCCGCGACCACCGGTCATCGAACGCAGTTCGGACGAGTACTTGAACGTCTCCGCCTGCGGCACTTCCGCAATGATCGTCTGCATACCGTCTTCCGACTCCATACCAAGGATGCGGCCGCGTTTGTGATTCAGATCGCCGGTGCAATCGCCCATGACGTCGCCGGGAATGGTGACGCGAAGGGTCATGATGGGTTCAAGCAGGACGGGTTTGGCGTTGGACATGCCCGCCTTGAAGGCGGCACGAGCCGCGATCTTGAAGGCGATTTCCGAGCTGTCGACATCATGCGAGCTGCCGTCGTAGACGGTCACCATGGTGTTCTCCACGGGGTAGCCGGCAATGGAACCGCTCGTCATCCCTTCGACCAAGCCCTTTTCGATGGCGGGAAGGAAATTACGGGGGATGCTGGTGCCGACGATGCCGTCAACAAACCAATGCTCAAGGTCGGGCGTCTTGGGCGCAATGCGCAGATACACTTCACCATACTGTCCCCGGCCGCCGGACTGCTTCTTGTGCTTGTGGTGGCCCTCGCCCATCGCGGTTACAGTTTCCTTGTAGGCGACCTTCGGTGTATGCAAGGTCACCTCCACCTTGCTGCGGGCCTTCATGCGGGCCATCGCGGTATCGATCTGCATATCGCCCATGCCGGAAATGACCAGCTCATGCGTGGCATCGTTCCGCTTCACCTGAATGGTCGGATCATCTTCGGCCACGCGGCGCAAGCCCTGGCCCAGTTTATCTTCATCGCCCTTGTTCTTGGGAAGCACAGAAAAGGAAACAACTGGATGCGGGAACTGAATCGGAGGCATCTGCACGGAGTGACCGGGAGAGCACAGGGTGTCATTCAGAGTGGTGACCTTCAGCTTGGCGATCGCGACAATGTCGCCGGCTTCGGCCTCGGGCACGGTTTCCTGTTTCTTGCCGTTCAGGAAATACACGGTCCCGACACGCTCCTTCTGATCCTTCTGGACATTGAAAATTTCACTGTCCGCCTTCAGCGTTCCGCCCCACACGCGCGCAATGGTCAGCTGCCCGACAAAGGGATCGTTGATCGAGCGCCAGACCTGAGCGACCAGAGGCGCATCCCGCGCGGGATCCACTACATTCCCGTCCACGTCCAGGTTTTTGCGATCCAGCGGGCTCGGCATGAGGCGCTGGAACCCGGCCAGCAATTCGTCCAGGCCGAGGGACTGGCGCGCCATGACGGCAAATACTGGAATAAATTTGCATTGAGCCACCGCCGCATGGAGGCCGCTTGCGAGTTCCTCTGGCGTCAGGGTTTCGCCATTGAGGACTTTTTCAATCAATTCGTCGCTGGATTCTGCGGCGACATCCACCAAACGGGCGCGAGTGGCCTCCGCCTGTTCGCCTTCGGCGGTGAGCACATCCAGAACGCTCTTCTTGTCATCGGAGGGGATCGAAACGGCCTCACAGCGCATTCCCCAGATTTCCTGGAGCTTAGCCAGAGTGGCATCAAAATCAGCATTCTCTTTGTCCAGCCCGGTGATGGCGATGGCCCGGGGCAACCCTCTGGCTTCGCACCGCTTCCAGGCCCGGACGGTTCCGACCTGCACGCCCGACATGGAATCGACCACCACGAGAGCCGCATCGGCCACGCGGGTCGCGGCAATCATCTGACCGTTAAAATCAGCATACCCCGGCGTGTCCAGCATCGCGAGGCGCAAGGGCTTCCCCCCTTTGGGACGCCAGACTGCGTCTAGGGCTTTCGCCCAAATGGAAATTTTCCGGGTTTTTTCTTCTTCGGTCCAATCCGCGATGCTGGTGCCGTCGCTTGGATTACCCAGCCGGTCACTCACGCCCAGCTTGTAGAGCAAAGAATCAATCAGCGACGTCTTGCCGCTCCCCGTGTGTCCTACCAAAACGAAATTCCGCACATCAGCGACTGGGACATCCTTCATGCTTTAGACCTTTCCTTCCATTCGGTTCAACCTCGACCGCGCGCAGCGCACAGCCACAGAATGAAAGACCCTAACGAAAAGAAGGCACCCCCGCAACCGAGAAATGACCTTTGACCCCCAAAAAATGGGGTGGATAACGGGATTTGAACCCGCAACCGCTTGAACCACAATCAAGTGCTCTACCAAGTTGAGCTATACCCACCAGCTGAACAGGACGCGTGTTCTATCCTATCCTTTCTGAAAATGCAACCCCCTCATTCACTCAATCCATCGCATCGAGCAATTCCCGAACCTCGGCCTCCTCGGAACGAGGGCGGGACACGGTCCCCCAATCCTCGGCATCTAGGGTGATCAGAAACAAGCGGCCGCCGGCCTCCACCCATTCCACCTGCAGGCCAGACAGGCTGGGTCCCCGCTCCACCTTCACCTGGTCGACGGTGCAAGAGACATGGGCAACTTGTTCCCCGTCTTCCAGTTCCATTGACATGCGGAAGATATTCAATCCCGAGACCGAGGCCACCAGATTCCCCTCTGCATCCTGCCAGCGGATGGACACATCGCGAAAACTCAACGGACCGATCCCCAGCGCCGCGAGAGTGGAGGGCGCGGAAGCCTCTTCCTCCGCCACCGCTTCGGCCCCGACCGCGACCTCGGCAGGCGGGACCACAGAAGGTGCAGGCAGGGACACCCCGGTCCACTCGAACACCTGACTCGACAAGGGCCCCAGAAAGGAAGGTTGAAGAACCCCGTTTGCATCCGGCGCAATGGTGATGGCCAACCCTTGAACACGCAAGGATTCCAGCATCGGAACCCCCTCCGGTCGGAACCAGCGCCAGCGGATTCGCGCCACTCTCACCTCAATGCCGGCGACATCCGAAACACTGATGATGTCCCGGATCTTCAAATTAAGGGATTCGGTCGCCCGAATCCGTCCCACCCGCATCTCCATCCCCATCAGACTCGAGAGTTCCTTCTCGACCCGGGAACGGAAGAAATCCGTGCGGACCCACAACTGGAGCCCCCCATACAAGAGAAGGATCAGGACGGCAAGTTTCCACACGATGGACCACAGGGCACGCCAGGCAGAAGCCGAAGGGACGTGCCCTTCCGATCGAGGTTCCGCGGATGAGGGATGGGACTCCATGCTAGGATCCCGCCAATTCTGCGGCACGATCACGGCACGCCTGCATGCCGGCCGCCACCGCTTCGGAGAACCCCGCCGCCTCCATCGCCGCCAAGCCCGCCAGTGTTGTGCCACCCTTCGAGCTGACTCTGCGGCGCAGTTCGGCGGGGTCTTCACCAGTCTGAGAGGCCAGTTCCGCCGCCCCCCGGACCGTCTCCACCGCCATTACCCGGGCCATGACCGGATCGATGTCCATTGCCACTGCGGCCGCCACCATCGCTTCGATAAAGGCAAACACATATCCGGGACCGCTCCCGCTCAAGGCGGTCACTTCGTTCATCCGGTTCTCAGGCAGCCGCATGACCACACCGGTGGTGGCGAACAGGACCTCGGTCAGATCCAGATCGGCTTCAGTAGCCCGCACGCCTCCGCAAACGGCGGACACGGCCCGGCGCACCAGCGCCGGCAGATTGGGCATCACCCGTACCACACGAGCCGGAACCCGGGCTTCCAGAAACTCCGTTGGCAAGCCTGCACAGATCGAAATCAGCAGCTGCTTGTCAGAAAAGGAGCTCTGCAGCGCCGTCAGGACCTCCGGGACCTGCTGTGGTTTCACTGCCAGCACCACCACATCGGCCTCACGGACCGCTTCAGCATTGTCGCCCGTCGCTTTAATTCCATATTTGGAAGTGACATGATCGCGGCGCTCCCCGGAAAGATCCGAAGCCACGATCTGCGCCGGGGGCACGATCTGGGCCGCCAGAAGTCCACCGAGAATCGCCTCAGCCATGTTGCCCGCACCCACAAATGCAATCCGTTCCTGTCTCATCGTGTTTCCACTCCTTTTGCGGGGGCAGCCCGCACACCAAAGATGCCTGTTCCGACCCGTACGAGAGTCGACCCTTCTTCGATCGCCACGGCCAGATCATGTGTCATCCCCATCGACAGTTCCGGCAGATCCACTCCCCGGGTGGTCTCCCACTCGTCACGCAGTTCACGAAGTCGACGGAAGAAGGGCCGGGCCTTTTCCGGATCCTCCGACAGCGGGGGAATCGTCATGAAGCCGCGGACCTCCACCTGATGAAGATCATCCGCCCGCTTCAGGAGTTCAGGCACCGCTTCGGGCGCCAGCCCCGATTTGGCCCGCTCGCCGGACACACTCACCTGAATCAGGATCTGGAGAATGCGTCCCGCCTCCGCCGCATGGCGATCCAGCGCCTCCAGCAGTTTGATGGAATCCACAGAATGCACCCAGTCGAAAAGCCGCGCGGCCTGTGCCACCTTATTGCTCTGCAGATGACCGATGAGATGCCATTGGATGGACTCCGGACACTCCGGGATCTTGGCCGCAGCCTCCTGGATCCGGTTTTCACCGAAACAAGACTGCCCGCATGCGACGGCGGCCCGCACAGACTCTGGCCCGTAGGTTTTCGATACCGCCAGCAGACGAACCGCATCCACGGGGCGTCCGGCCTGCTTACACGCCGCTGCCATCCGCGCGTGAATCGCTTCAAGATTTTCGGAGATCCGTTGTTCCATATCGTTCATCCTACCCACCGGACCCGGCGCGGCGCAAGACTGCCGCCACAAAAGTGCGAGTTTCGGCAGAGAGGCTCAGCGCCCCGAACTTCAGCTTCTGTTCTCCGCTCCGTAGCACAATGTGCGGTTGAGACTTCCGGTTGACCTGAATGTTCGACATCTCAATGGAAACGGTGGTGCCCTTTTCACAGCCCATCTCCTGCGTGCGTCCGAGCCCAAACACCCCGTAAAAGATCCGGATATATCCCCGCGTGAGGGTGATGGTCATCGTTCCAAACGCCGTCAGGAGAATGAATCCGACCAACACAATCGTTCCGATGAGAAAAGGAAGCCCAAACAGGCTTTGCGTCAGATCAAATTCACCTTTGATCAACTGTGAGCCGTAGATTCCCGATATCGAGACCCCGGACCACAGGGCCGTGAACGGGAGTAAGAACCACAGCGGCGTCCGCTTGGGACGACAGATGATATTCAACGCATCGTCAAATCCCTTCCGGAGCTTTACGCGTTTCGGAGGGCGGGCCATCTCTTCATCGCTGATGAGCGGAACCGAGGCCACCTGCAGAAAAGCCCCAGAAAACCCACAGGCCCTGCACAGCGCCATGTCGGCCGACACATTCAAATCCCCCAGCGGCAGCTCTTTCCCGCAACGCGGACAACAAAAAGGAGTCGGCGGCATCAGGACAGCCCCTTCGAAGGCGAGAGCGTGACACCCCGACGCGCCATAATGATCTCAGCCAAAATGGAGACCGCAATCTCTGCGGGTTCCAGCGCGCCGATGGCCTTCAGTCCAATGGGACCGTGAATCCGGTCCAGCTGATCCGGATCAAACCCGGCTTTCTGCAACCGTTCCAGTCGGTCGGCCTGCGTGCCGCGACTGCCCAGCAATCCAATATACCGGCAGTTGGCTGTCAGGGCAGCCGTTAGCGCGGGCACATCCAGCTTGGCATCATGCGCGACCACGGCCACATAGCTGTGCTCATCCATCCCGGCCGTCACCAAGCCCTTTCCGGGCCAGGCATGCACCACCTGCTCTGCGGAGGGAAAGATCTCGGGCCGGGCAAAATCCCTTCGCGGATCAACAATCGAAACTCGGAATCCTGCCCGGGACGCCAATTCGCACAGCGAAGAAGCAATGGGAGAAGCACCGACAATCAGCAGGCGGGGGTCCGGTGCGACCACTTCCGCAAAATACGGGGCATCCTCGTCGGAGAGGAGCCGGGACCCTCCGCGCGTCCATAAGGCCGCCAATGCCTCTGCCAGATCTTCTGCCGGCGGGACATCGCCCGGACGCCAGACAAACTGTGCGGAGGAAGGATCCAGTTTCGTCAATAAAATCATCCGGCCATCCGGCTCCAGCGCCTGCACCGTCTGCCAGGCAGCAGCCTCCCGATCGTGAACCCGGATCCAGACATCAATCTCGCCCCCGCACGACAAGCCCACTTCCAGCGCCTCCGCGAAGGCGGCACCATAGTGGACCCGTCGGGGTTCCCCCTCCCCTCGCATCAAGGCCAGCAGATGCTCGCGCAGGTCGCTTTCCACACACCCCATGGAGACGGCCCCTGCGACTTCCCCGTTCTCGTTGACGACCAGTCGCGCGCCGGGTTGCCGGGGAGAGGAATGCTGCGTGCCCACCAAAATCGCCTCGGCGTTCTGGAGTCCGGCGGCATCCCACTCGCGAATCGTCTGTGTCACCTCTTTCATGCGCCCCATGATACTCACCTGCGGGGCCCCCTGAAAGCGGAAATCATCCCGGCGACTTCCGGCAGGAGGGAATCGGGCCCGGTTTCTGCTTCGCCCCCTCGTTTCCTGCTTTCCCTTCACGCCTCCCTTCCGTTACGGTTCCCCGCATGAGTCTGCGTATTCTTCATTTCAGTGATATTCATCTGCCCTTCCCGTCAGGCGCATTCCGGACGCCTACCTTGTTTCATCCCAAACGGCTGGTGGCACTCGTGAACTTCTATCTCCGCCGGGGCGGCAAATATGCCGAGGCGTATCAGAAGCTCAATGGCCTTCGTGATTTTCTCCAGCGAGAACCGGTTGACTACCTCCTCTATACCGGGGATGCCCTGAACTTCGGCCTCGAACGGGAATATACGGCCGCCGCCCCTCGTCTGACCGAGGTGCTATCCCTCGCCCGCCAGGGCTCACTGGCCGTTCCGGGCAATCACGACCTTTATACCGGCGACTCACTCGTCTCTCACCGAAAATACTTTTCGGACCAGCTCCGCAGCGACCTCCCCGACACAGTCGGCCCCACAGGATTCCCGCTCGTCCGATGGCTGGGCGACGAGGCTGTTGCCATCGCTTTCAATACGGCCTGCCCCCATTTCAATTTCTGGAATTCCAGCGGACGGGTTCCCACCGCAGAAATGAAGGCCCTGGAGGAACTCCTGGATCGCCCCGAGATTGCCCGCCGACAGCATATCTTTCTGATGACCCATTACCCCTTTGACGAAGCCGGCTACTTCCACGGGCTGCGCAATTCCAAGGAACTGCTGCATCTGCTACACGGACGCGACAACCTCGTGCTCCTGCACGGTCATAACCATCGCCCCTATACCCATCTCATCCGTGGCACCTCCACCCCACTCTATTGCGCAGGAAGCCTTTCCAAATCCGGCGGGGAGTCTTTTTGGCTCTTTGATCTCTTCGGAGATACGCTCAATGCCCGCCAAGGCACCTGGCACAACGCCCGATTTTCGCTGCTTGAGTAAACCGCCTGCTTCGGCAAACCGCCGCAGGCCACTCCAGTCGGCGCTAAATACATTTTGGGAGAACCCGACTATTTGTGTATGGTAGGGACAGGATTAAACAACGAAAAAGGAATATTCATGGCCAGACCTAATTACGCATTTGCAAAACGCCAAAAAGAACTCGCGAAAAAGAAGAAAAAAGAAGAAAAGCGCTTGCGGAAACTCGAAAAGAAGGGCGAACTGAACCCTGAGGAGACCAGCGCCACACCGGTTGATCCCACAGCTCCGGTCCAGCCAGTTGCTGAACAGCCCGCCGCCGATCAGCCCCCCACAGTCTAAACGCCCTTCCCATAGGGGCTTTATTCAGATGGGTCGAGAGCCCGACAGTGGAAGGCCGGGTCCCTCTTGCCTCTCCCCCCTTACGAGCAGAAACTGATAATTTCTGCTCTTTTTTTGTTTTACCCTAACAGAACCTGTTCTATTCTTTCGCCATGGGCGAATAGCCTTTGCCCGAATGAAGGAGACCCTACATGAAAAAGACACTCATTCTGCTGATCGCACTGCTGGCCGCCGGCTTAACTGTTCAGGCCGGGAAAAAAGCCGAAGCCCAAACCCCTGCACCCCTTTCCAAGTTTAGTCTCGGTGCATACATGTCCTATTGGGACTTAGATGACCTGGATGATCTGGATATCAGTGGAGCCTTCGGCGGGGGCGCCATCGGCCAGTACCGGTTTAATCCGTATGTCGCCCTGGAAATGCGACTGAGTGGGTTTCTGGCCGGGCATAGTGAAAATGTCTATATTGAAGGCGAGGGCTGGTATGAAAACGACCTGACGATTTCGGCCTTTCCGATGGAAGTCGGACTGATTGGCTTCCTTCCTCTCGGTGAAACCTTCAGTCTCTATGGCGGCCCCGGTATCGGATACTATCTGTTTGATGGTCAGTTCACCAGTACTCAGGGACCGGTGGAAATCACCCGGGACATCAGCCTGGATGATGAGGTGGGCTACTACGTTGTGCTCGGAGGCAAGGCGCAGCTGGCTCGGAATGCCGCCCTCTTTGCCGATGCCAAATACACATGGGTTGAATCTTCCGTAGGCGAGACACTGGGTGTGTTCGACGTCTCACAGGATGTGGATTTCAGCGGACTCGCACTGGAAGCCGGCATGATCTTCACCTTTTAATCCCCCCATGATTAAGCACATTGTGACGTGGCGGCTCAAAGACACCGCCCTTGGGCAGGACAAAGCAACCAACGCACAGCTTCTACGTGAAAAACTGGAAGCCATGCGCGGACAGATTCCCGCTCTACTCCACTTGGAAGCAGGACTGGACTTTTCCGCCACGGCGAACAGCGGCGACCTGGTGTTAATCGCAGAATTCGCGACACGCGAAGATCTGGCTGCCTACCAAGGCCACCCCCTTCACCGCGAAGTGGTGGACTTCATCCACGAAATTGCCAGCGAACGCCGCCTCGTAGATTACGAGACGGCTTAATCCGGCGCCGGTCGGCTACTTCTTCGGAGCCAGAATCTGGCTGGCGCCCAGATCCGATAGTCCGGCCTTCTCCAGATCGGTCCACAGTGTACCGGGACCCGAATGGAGGATGTTGATGCTCAGATCCTCATCGAGACCTTGAGCCAGCGTCCAGAGGTTGTAGGCCTCGGCATCCCCGAACGCCTTGACCTTGAGCTGCAGACCCTTGGCCCGCTCGCCCTCCACCAGACGCACCACTTTAGCATCGGCCGTCCCCAATGTCGTGATTCGTTCGGCGTTGACTCCGGCCGTCTCTTTTTCGATCTCCGCAGCCTGCCGAATCGTATCGCCCTTAATTTCGGCCACCTGCTTGTCTTCGTCGGCCTTAATCACCGCCTTGATCTTTTCCGTTTCCTGAGCGACCTGCTCCCGGCGCTGATCAATCAGACTCAGCCCTGTGTTCAACTGCGCCAACCTCTTAGCCGTGTTCTGCTTCTCCTGATTGGTCAGATCCTGTTCCTGGGCCAGACTGGCCTGCTGAATCGGATCCAGAATCTGATTCGGGACATTGACATGACGGATCAGCGCGTTGTGAATCACAATCCGTTTTTCACCCAGTGTCTTACGCAGTGCAGCGGTCAGCTCATCCTGAAACTGCTCACGCCCCTCACCCATGATGAAATCTTTCGCGCCATAGGCGGACCCCTTCAGGCGGGATACCGACAGGATCTGGGGCATGATCACTTTATCTACCGCTGCCGGCAGATCGCCATAGGATCGGAACAGCCAGGCCAGATTCTTGGGCAGCAGCTCAAATTCCACAGTCATGTCCAAACTGATTTCAAAGCCGTCCCGGGAGGGGAATTCCACGAACTGATTCAGGATAAATCCTGGCACCGAAGCGGCCTGCGCCTGCTGCGACTGGGACATCGCAGCACTTGAGGACTTCTTCGTCTTCTTCGGGGCCGAAGCTGGCTTCCTGGACTTCCGCAAGCGCATCCCGGAACTGGACTCCGATCGCATATAATCAGCACGCTTGGCCTGCTGCTCCTCAAGCACATTCTGCTGCAGACGGTTCATGGCCGCATTGTCAGAGACCATCAGGCCTTTGGTGATGACCGCGCCGCCGTCCTTGCCCACCAGAGAAACCTGATTCACACCGATCTCCAGCACATCCACCTTGTACTCGCGTGGATTCACATAATAGAGACCCGGCTGCAGCACATCGCTCCGCACGCCCTTCTCCCCGCTTTTCGCAAAAGCATGCGGGGGCGTCTGCGTGCCGGACAGCGAGGTAATCACCCCGTCATATCCGATCGGTAATACGATCGCATCTACGATATCAATTTGATATCCCACTGGATTCATCCGGTATTTTCCCGGACCGAGCACGTTGCGCCAGATTCCCTTCTGGCCGCGTTCCGCGAGGAACTCGCCCTCCGGGAGCCCTTCACCGACTTTGGAGGTCACGATACCGACCTTCCCCGGCTCAATCAAGACCACTGGACGGATAGACCTTTCATACAGCCAGGGATTCAGGAAGTGGCGGCCTTCGCCCAGCACATCTTCCCGGATGCCCCGCTGCCCCTCCTTCGCCAGGATCTGACCCTGAGGGAGAGTCTCTCCCGTTTTGGCGGTAATCACCGCCATCTGATCCGGGCCGACATAGAAGCGGCAGAAGCCCCACTGCCATACCAGCCAGGGACCCGCCAATACCAACACAACAAGAAGAACCATGCGTATTTTCTTAATCATTGGGCACCGCCTTTCCGGGCACCGGGTACATACCAGCCGAGAAGGCCTCCTAATCCATCCGCCTGATCCCCGCTCAATATCGAACGGATATTCGGCCCGATCCGGCCATAGAATTCATACCGTGCCAGGTTGACTCCTGTCCCGAAGGCTTTCACCTGGTTTTCAATCACGCTGGCCTCGGCTTCATTCTTCATCCGAATCACATTCCCTTCCGCGGTGGCACGCAATAGTTTGGCTTCGGCCTGCGCCTTGGCGGCAGCGTTCGCCAGCTTGGCGACCTCCAAGTCCCGGTTGGCCCGCGTTAGACGGACCTCCCGGCCCTGCTCGGCCGAAATCACCGCACGGATGCGCTCTGTATCGGCTTCCACCTTTACTTTATTCTGAAGGGCGAGCATTTCCTGTTTCACCAGTTCCGCCTCGGACTTCGCCTGCTCGATCTGCTGGCCGTACTTTTCGGCATCCTGCACGGCCACTTCGCGGTCGCGAATGATGCTGGCAATCGCATCAGGCGGCGTGATGTTCCGAATCAGAACCGACTTGATATCCACCCCCCAGTTTTCACACTGTGCAATCAGATGGTGCTCCAGGTTATCCTGAAATTTCTGACGGGTCACCCCCGCGATATAGTTCTTCGCGGGGTTCTTGCTTCCTTCGATCCGGCTGAATCCGCGAGCCTTAGGCAGCACGATTTTCTTCAGGATATCATCCATATCTCCCACCTGATGGGTCAGGAGGGCGGCTTTGTCACGCATCAGGGCATATTCGATCGTACCCTCCACATTCACGGTGAATCCATCCAGAGTCAAAAAGCTGATCGCGTCGTCGCCGCTCAACTCAAACCGCTGGCTCTTCAAATTCACCGGCGTCACAATGACCATATACGGATTCAGGTAATAGGTACCCGCATCCAGAATTTTGGGGACCACGCCTTTCATCCCCTCCTTCACAAGAAAGGTGTTCCGGTCTTCTTCCGGCACATCTCCGTTCAGGACATCCAGTCCGACCAGCGACGTCACCACCCCGCCATAACCCGGCCGGATCGTAATCGCATCCTGCAACGGACTCTGTATGCTGTAAGCATAGGGATTGATCCTGTATTTTCCCGGCCGGAGCACTTCCGGGACAATCCCTTTATAGCCCTCCGGAGCGAGAGTCTGCCCGCCGGGCAGTTCTTGTCCGTACAATCGCGTCATGACCCCCAGTTTGCCGGGAGGAATATCGGTGATGCGGAAAATCTGCCAGCCCCAAGTATATGGATTCTTGAAATACCGGCCTTCGGCCAGCACATCCAGCTGAATCCCCTTCTGTCCTTCTTCCAATGCCAGGATCTGCCCCGAAGGCAAGGGGTCTCCGGTCTTGCGGATCAGCACCGCAATCTGGCCGGGACCCGGCTCAATCCGACAGAAAACCCAGAACCATATGGGGAGGAGCACCACGACCAATACAAGGAGAAGCGGCTTGATCAACACACTCATCTCCGGCGGAAGACCCGACTTCTTTCCGCTTGCGTACGACGGCATTGGCGGAGGCGTAAATTCTTGATCATCCATGGGCCACTCTCCTTGCAGGTTCCGGCGCACATCGGCGCCAATGCCGGGCATTGTGCCACCTCCACCCCTAAAAGAAAACGCCTTTCTGATTTCAATCTTGTTCAAGGGGGCTTGCCTGTGGCACACCGGGTTTCCATGGGGTGGAAAAAATGTTTCCACACCATGGAAAATTGCGAAGGCCACCGCTGCCTGCTATTCTTTGCCCCGCATGAACACGCCTCAGTCATCATCGATTCGCGCTCAGGTCTTCCAGCATGTGTCCTTTGAGGGACCGGGGCAGCTTGGCCCCTCTCTGCGGGACATCGGTGCCACCCTGTCCATCACCCGATTCTTTGACAGAGATCCGCTGCCCGACATCGGGGATGTCGATTTTCTGCTGATTCTGGGCGGACCGATGAGCGTGAAGGATGAAGCCATCTATCCCTGGCTGACAGAAGAAAAGGCCTTCATCGGGCACTTCCTGGCCACGGGGAAGCCGGTTCTGGGCCTCTGTCTCGGGGCGCAACTGATTGCGAGCGTGCTGGGGGCGAAAATCCGCCGGAATCCCGAACCGGAAATCGGCTGGTTTCCCATCGAAGGGATTCCCCAACCGGACGAATCCACCTTTTCCTTCCCGGCCTTTAGTCCCGCGTTCCATTGGCACGGCGACACCTTCGACCTGCCCGACGGCGCCCGACATCTGGCCCGAAGCGCCGCCTGCGAACATCAGGCCTTCCAGGTTGGGGCGGCTGTCGTGGGGTTGCAGTTCCATCTGGAAACAACGCCGGAGTTGGTGCAGGCACTGATTGAACAGGCCGGGGATGAGCGGACCTCTGCCCCGTTTGTCCAAACCGAGACCGAACTCAGGACCCCTCCCCCGGGGGCCTTCGAAGCGATTCATCAAGAAATGCAGCGGCTGGTCGCCTTTTTGATACAAGCCGGAAGGACTTCCGCTTCTTAAAATCACCCCTAGATGATTTTCGATTGTCTTCACTCCTGCCTTTCGCCACACTTTCCCCATGCAAACGATGAAACGGCATCTCAGATTCGGTTGGGGTATCGCACTTTCTTTCTCCATGCTCCTGCTCCTATTCGGGTGTGTCCGCGTACCCGTCGGTCCCGTTCCCGCGCCGCCGCGTCCGCGGGCCACTCCGCCCCTTCCACCTCACCCCACAACGCAGCAACAGGAAACACCCATAACAGTGGCGCCCAAAGCTCCCGTCGATGTGCTGTTTGCCGTGCAGACCCGGCTCAACCGGGACAATTTTTCCACGGGTGGGATTGATGGCCACTGGGGCAAAAAAAGTGAAAGGGCTCTGTCTGCGTGGCAGAAGAAAAATCACCTGCCCTGCACGGGGCAGCTGGATGGCAGCATCATTACCCGTTTAGGCAGCACGAATGATATCCTGACCACCTACACAGTCACCCGCGCAGACCATGCCTCTTTAACCGAGCATCCCTCTTCCTGGCTGACCCGCTCGCAGATGAAACGGATGGGCCATGTCACCATCGAAGAACGGGTCGCCGAAAAGTTTCACCTCTATCGGGCCACCCTGCGGCGCATGAATCCGCAGGCCCCCTGGCCGAATCCGCCCGCGGGCGTCATATTGACGGTCCCCTCGGTAAAAAGCCCGTCCTTGCCATCGCTGTCGAAGCTGGAAATCCGGCTGGAACAAAAAACGCTGCGCGCCTATGACCAGAAGGGTCTGCTAGTAGCCCAGTTCCCCTGCTCGATTGCGGCCAACAAAGCCAAACGGCCAGAGGGAGAAACCTTGCGGGTCGTCGTCTGGGCCGAGAACCCGGACTACACCTTCGACCCCGACCTGTTCGCCGACAATCCGGAAGCGGCCGCCATCGGCAAGCGGCTGCGTATTCCACCCGGCCCCAATAATCCGGTCGGCGTGGCCTGGATCGGACTGGATCGGCCGGGCTATGGCATCCATGGCACTCCCTCACCCGAGGAAATCAGCCATACGGAATCTCACGGATGCTTCCGGCTGACCAACTGGGATGCCTTCAAGCTGGTCCGGGCCGTCCGAGCCGACCTGCCGGTGATTATTCTGCCCTGATTTTATTCCAACACAGACACCGCCACGCGGTATGCCTGAACCCCGGTCTTAGGTCTCTCATCGGTCAGTGTCATCATCCCGCCCGTACCCGCCCGGCCCGTGACGTTCGACCAGTCCCCATCGCACAGATTCTCGCATACCTTCAGGGAATAGAACCGCTCCGCAGAAGAAGAGAACTCCATCGCCGCCGAATTGGAAGGGGTCATCCCCTCGATAACAAAGGGAGCGGAGGTGTTGGTCGGAGATTGATCCAATATATATTCCTGCCAATCGGTCAGGCCATCGAGATCACAGTCATTGGTCCCTCCGGCAAATAGGTGTGTTCCGCCATGGGCGTCCTCCCAGACGTCGGCCAGGGTATCGCGATCCATATCGGCCGCAAGCTGGCACCATAGGGCCCATGCCGCATAGGCTTTCCGGTTGGCATTCAGGGGCTGACTATGCGCAGAGCTACAGGAATACCAGTCCACATCCTCGATGTGGCTGTCCTGCCAGGCGGTGGCCCAGTTGCCGGTGATCGAACCGCCGGCATAGGCATACAGGTCGCAGCTGTCATTCACCCATTCATAGTAGTTCCCGTCTGGATCGTAGTGCTCGATGTCGTTGAAGTCATAGAGCACGCGATTTCCGAAGGAGCACCAGTCGCGGATGACCTCGCAGGCAGCCTTGTTGTCGGCGTCATCCCAGATATCCACATGACCCGTCATATAGACAAAGATGACATCCGGATAGGCCGCCTCGAGATCCGCCATCGGCTGCAGATACTCATTGGTGAGCGTGCCGGAGGAATACTTGTCACCCATCTGGCCGCACCAGGACCAAATGATGACATTCACGTTGGAGTTCGCGGCATTATTCAGATAGTTGGTGGTGTTCGCAAGCCAGGCGGGATAATAGCCCACATCGCCGCCCATCGCGTAGTCATGCAGATCCAGTGCGCCACCGCTTCCGCCGTTGTTCCAATCAAAGATATTCGAAGACAGGTTCAATCCTAGGCCGCCGCCATTGGCAAAATCCACCAGCCCGTTCATCCCTGTCGTGAGTTGACTGCCGTGCGAAGTATGTCCATAAGCAATATGCAGCACGGACTTGGCGCGCTGAACCTGCGCTTCGGTCAGAGCCGTCAGGTCGGTATCCTGATGATCGATCAGCAGCGGCTCCGCAAACCCGGTCTGGTACCCGCCGCACCAAATCGACAGACCACAGATCCATGCTGTCCATTTCATACAGCCTCCTTGTTCGCGGCTTATTCTTTCTTCCCCATTCCGGGGTCCGCAACGGGAAGCTGCGGACGGGCATACAGGAAGCGAAGCCAATGAGGGGTCATCCGCGCCCAGGCTTCCTCATTATGCTCGGCCCAGCCTTCGATGCGCACACTGAGATTCTCTTCTGGGAAGCCGACGCTTCGGAGCAGGTCCGCCATCTTGAGGGTCCCCTCCATCAGCTGCGCCTCCAGGCCGGCCGCTCCACCGCATGATAGAAAGAATTTCAAGTTGGGCAGGTCATCCCGACCCGCCTCCACCATCCGGAAGCACTCCTGACCAAAGCGTTTGGCAAAGGCCGGAGACAGGCAGGCCGCGCCTGAAAAGATCTCGGGATGGCGCCAGGCGGCATAGAAAGAAATCAACCCGCCCATGCTGGAACCGGCAATGGAAGACCGTTCCGGATCGGTCCGCCAGGTGGCATCGACCATCGGCTTGAGCTCTTCGATCAGAAAGCGTAGATAGTCATCCCCTTTCTTCGACGGGTCATATTCTTCTCCGCGCGCCTCCGTACAATCGGCCGCCACCACGATGAACGGCTCCACTTCGCCATTCAGGATCAGATCCTGGGCCGTTTCGTCCACCTGCCAATCCTTGCCCCAAGTGGAGGTGCCCGGATCGAACACCTGCCGCCCATCCTGCATATAGAGGACGGGATACCGCCGGGTGGGATGCACTGCATATCCGGGGGGGAACCACACCAGGACATCCCGATCATGCTCCAGAAATTTCGAGTGAACCTTCGGAAGAAACTCGACATCCCCCGTGATATGACTCTGGGTGGGTGTCATGGAATCTTTCCAGGCATCCACTTGAATCTGAAGGGTCCCGTGATCATCCGGAATCACAGTTCGGTTTCCCATCACCTGGCCCGCCGCACTAATCTCTTCTGTTTCCCAGGTCCCCCGGGTGACTTTGAATTCGGAGGCGTTTGTTGCACGAAATGAAAGGATGGTTTCCCAACGGGTGTCTTCCACCCGGGTCAATGCAACGGCATCCGGCGCCCAGCGGCCCATCTCATCGGCCTCTCCCGTCAGGAAAACCTGTTCGCCGATGCCCAGGGTCATCGCCGTCTGCACTACAACCAGCATTCGAATCATAAAAGGGCTCCTCGTCCGTGTATACCGCTGTTTCTTGTGATTCATACCGGATTTCAGCGGGCCTGACAACCCGCGGTCTCGCCTTTGTCTTCCGCATTGCGGGACGACCGCTCCCTGCGCTATGATAGAGTCAAATTTGCTTGGAGAACCCGTCATGATCCATCCCACCGCCATCATTGAATCCGGAGCCCAACTGGGCGCGGAGGTCCAGGTCGGCCCGTTTGCCTATGTGGCCGCCACGGCCCGCTTGGGCGACGGCTGTGTCCTCGGCCCCCACGCCGTGGTCATGGACCACACCACCCTCGGGGCGCACTGTGCCGTTCACCCGCATGCCGTCATCGGGGACGCTCCCCAGGACCTTTCCTTTCAAGGTGACACCTCCTTTGTGGTCGCCGGCGATGTCTGCACCTTCCGGGAAGGCGTCACGGTGCATCGCGGCGCCGAAGCCGGAACCACGACCCGCATCGGACATCATGTGTTCATGATGGCCAATTCCCATGCCGCGCATAATGTGGAAGTGGGCGACCACGCCATTCTGGCCAACAATGTGCTGCTGGCGGGGTATGTCACCGTCGGCGAGCGTTGTTTTCTGGGCGGCCACTCCGGTATCCATCAGTTCTGCCACATGGGGCGACTCTCGATGCTCGGAGGCGGCGAGATCCTGACGAAAGATCTGCCGCCGTTCTGCCTGACCCCCAATAATACCTGCAACGAGGTTACCGGACTCAACAGCATCGGGCTTCGCCGCGCCGGATTCAGTTCTGCTGAGCGCAAACAGATCCAGCAAGCCTTTGGGATCCTGTATCGAAGAGGGCTGAACCTGACGCAGGCGAAAGAACGTCTCCGCGCGGAACCGGACAACCCCTTCGCCCTGGAAATCGCCGATTTCCTGGATCGAGCCAAACGCGGAATCTGCCGACCGGCCTTTGACACCTCTTCAGCCCAAGCCGATGACTGATTCCCCGGTCATCCATACGGCGCTCGGCGGGTTTCCCGACTATGAGCTGCTGGACTCCGGCCGCCGCTGCAAACTCGAGCGCTTCGGCACCGTCACCGTGATCCGCGGAGAGCCGAAAGCCTGGTGGGAGCCGCTCCTGCCGCCGGAAAAGTGGGACGAAGCCATTGCCGTTCATGATGAAGAAAACGGTTGGGACCTCGCCCCGCACTGTCCACGGGAATGGCCCCTCCGGCTGGGCGGCCTGACCTTTCTCGCGCGCATCTCCGATACGAGCAAACACCTCGGTCTGTTTCCGGAACAGTCCCCGCATTGGAAAGCCATTCAGCAGGCCGCCGCCCCCGGCGCGCGATTACTGAATCTGTTCGGGTATACCGGGGCAGCCACCCTGGTGGGCGCGGAAGCCGGCTGGCACCCGACCCATGTGGATGCCTCCAAACCCGCCACCGCCTGGGCCCGCGACAATCAGATCGCCTCCCGCCTGGAGCAGAAACCGATTCGCTGGATTGTGGAAGACGCCATGAAGTATGTCCGCCGGGAGGTGAAACGCGGCTCCCGCTATGACGGAATTCTGCTCGACCCACCCGCTTTTGGCCGCGGCCCGGACGGTACGATATGGAAAGTCGAACGGCAGCTGCCGGAACTGCTGGAGCTCTGCAAAGAAGCGCTGACGGACACGCCTCGGCTCCTGTTGCTGACCACCTACAATATCGAAGCCTCCTCCCTGATGCTCCGCAATCTGGTCAGCGACCTCATGAAGCCCTATGGCGGGCACATCGAAGTCGGCGAGCTGGCCCTGCCGCACACCGCCGATCCCGAGCGTCTGCTGCCGCTCTCCATCTATGCCCGCTGGACCCGATAGGTCTCCCCGATGAAAACCCTGCGCGACATCGGCGAAAATCAGCTCCTCCGGGAACTGCTGCCTCATCTTCCCCAGCGACCGGACACCCTCGTGGGCCCCGGGGATGATTGCGCCGTGGTCCGGATCCCTGGCTCCAAAGACGACTGGCTCTTCACCACGGACCCCGTGATTGAAAACCGTCATTTTCTTCCGGCCACACCGCCGCGGCAGGTGGGTCGCAAGGCGATTGCACGCGGTGTATCGGATATCGCCGCCATGGGCGGGACCCCCCGCTGGATTCTCATTAATCTGGTGGCCCCGGCCGACACCCCCCTCTCCCGGATCCGCAGCCTCTACACCGGAATGAACGCGGCAGCCAAATCCTGGGGCATCGGCATTCTGGGCGGCGACACCGCAGAAGGAAGCGCATTGGAACTGCACATCACGGTTGTCGGCAGCCTTCCGCACGGCAGCGCCATCCTCCGTTCCGGGGCTAAGACCGGCCACAAGGTCTATGTCACAGGCGCTCTCGGGGGGGCCTACCTTCCGGGATGCCGCCATCATCTGCTCTTTGAACCCCGCCTCGAGGCCGGCCGCTTTCTGGCCGCCCACACATTCGCCAGCGCCATGATGGACCTGTCCGATGGCCTCGCCACCGACCTGCCCCGCCTGCTGGAGGCCTCGGGCCGGGGCGTCTGCCTGGAAGCCGACGCCATCCCGCTGAGCCGGGCCGCACGCAAAACCAAGACGCCGCTGGCGCATGCGCTGAGCGACGGCGAAGACTTCGAGCTGCTGTTTACAGTGCCCCCGCGGCTCGAGGCGCGATTTGACCGGGCGTGGAAGAAACGTTTTCCATCCCTCCCAGCCACCTGTATCGGGACCATTCTGGCCCAGCCCGCCAAACGGATCCTGCGGCAGGCCGACGGCACCTGCATCCCGCTTCGAGCCGATGGCTATCAGCACTTCCTTTCAAAGAAAACCGCAAAGTAGTTGTTTCTTTTCGCCGGGCCGGTGCTATCCTGCCCCGCAAAACATAACCCCATGGTCACCCAATATGCATATTCCCTCCTACCCCCCCGAACTTGAAGCGCACTGGGTTGAAGTCGCCCGCGCGGAAACCCGCAGCATCGCCCTGCGCGATGTCCTCCATCGGATCGAGCCCGACATTGTCCGGATGGCCAATCGCTTCACCACGGAACGGCCGGAAGCCTCCGCGCCCGCCGCGGCCCCTTATCTGCGCGACACCCGTTCCTGCGCAGCCTATTCCCTATTCTTTGCGCCCCAGACCCATGCCCGCCTGACCCACCTCCTCGCCGAACTGCCACCCATTCCGGACACCCCGAAGCCCCTGCGTGTCCTCGATCTGGGGTGCGGCACCGGTGCCGCCTCCTGGGCTCTCCTGGATCAGCTGGGTTCGCGGCCCGTGGCCCTCACCGCGTGGGACCAATCCCGCCCCGCGCTCCGCTGCCTGCACGACCTGTTCTCCGACCTCCGGCGCGCGCGCTGGCCCGAAGCCACGCTCCGGACCCAGCCAGCCAGCCTGGACGACTTTGCCGCCGCCTCCGAGGAATATGATGTCATTCTCATTCACTATGTCCTCAATGAGCTTTCCCCTGACGCCCGACGTCTTCTCCTGTCCCGTGCCGGTCGCTCCCTGGCGCCCGGCGGACGCCTGATTGTGTGTGAGCCCCTGCTCCATGAAGAAGGCGACTACATGCGCGATCTGCGCGCCTATGCGCTCGGCGACCTCGGTCTTCACCTGCTCGCGCCCTGCCCCCATGCGGAGGACTGCCCCCTCGACGGCCCCTGCCACGATGTCCGGACCTGGAAAATTTCCCAGGCGCTTCAAATTCTGAACAACACCCTCCGGCGCGATCTGCGCCATCTGGCCTATGCCCTTCTCGTTCTCACGCCTGAGGCCCAACCCGCTTCAGAGACCCTCTGCGCCCGACTGGTCGGATCCCCCACCCACGCCAAAGGCCAGACCACAGGTCCCGCCTGCTGCCCGGATGGCCAGGTCCACCGCCTGCAGCTCCTGCACCGCGATTTCAGCACAACGGGCCGCAAACAGCTCCGTCATCTCGAACGCGGGCAGCGGATCCATCTGAAATCGATCACGCCGCTGGGCGATCCCACCCTCTTCCGGGCCACCCCCGCCACGGACGAGATCTAGGCCCGGAGTCCCCTTTCTTGCATCCCCCCTCCGGCTATGCTATCCTGCCCATCAGCTAACCAAGGAGAACTTCTGATCATGAAAAAATTTGCCCTGCTTCTGATTGCCCTGTTGTTGTTCACCGGAGCCGTTCTCGCGGCAGATATGGACATGAAATCTGTCAAATCCTCTCTTCTCGATAAGGTCGGCTATGACAACGCCACCCAGACCCTGGTCATCCAGATGGTGAACAGTTCCGACATCTACACGTATATCGATGTCCCCCAGAACATCTACGACAGCCTCCTGGCCGCCGATTCCAAGGGCACCTACTTCGTAGAGAAGATCAAAGGGAAATTCGAACGAGGGGAATAATCGCCCCCCTCCCCGGCGCCGCCTCATCGCGGCGCTTTTTTTGTGCCCTCAAGCTTGCTCTTCCCCGATCATCGGACTACGATAATTCCAAAGGAGGGCATATAAAATCGATCCCCTCCTTTTGAAGCCCGAACCGCATGAGAAATCGAAACCAGGAAATCACGGACCGGATCGTCATCGACGACATCATTCGCCGATGCCCGGTCTGCCATCTGGGCCTGTCGGACGAAGGACGCCCCTATGTCATCCCGCTCTGCTTCGGATATGATGGAGAAACCCTAACCTTCCACTGTGCCAGCCAGGGGTTCAAACTGGATATCCTGCGAAAGAACCCAAAGGTATGTGCCGAATTCACGCTGACGAAAGGCGTGACCGAAGCTGCTCAGGCCTGCGCCTGGGGCATGACCTATGAAAGCGTCATTGCGACCGGAACCGCCCGGTTTCTAGAGGATCTGGAAGAAAAGAAACAGGGGCTGAATCACCTCATGACGCACTATGCCGACCCGAAGCGGGTCTTTTCTTTTCCGAACATGATGCTTAAACGAGTGGTTGTTTTTCAGGTGCCCATCGAATCCATTACTGGAAAGAAATCCTCAAAAGACTGAACCTAGACACGGAGAATAGATACAGAGGTCCACTATGCCCATCACCCACACCATCCTCCCCGACCTCAAACTGGCCATTTCGACCCATGAGGGAACCGTCTCGGATGAAGAATTTATCGCCGCCTATACCGAACTGGTATCCATGCCCTCCTTTGAGCTGAATTTCAACCAGCTGATTGATTTACGGAAGACACACAGTCAGGCGCGCTCTCAAGAAGCCCTGCATACACTTGCCGATCTGGCGGCACAGCGTTTCATTGGACCCAACCTGCACCGGAAAACCGCCCTGATCGCCCCCTCCGAGCTGTCGTTCGGTCTCGGCCGGATGTATGAAGCCTTTTCGCCGGCCACCTCCGGCACCCTTGTGGTCTTCCGCAAAGCGGATGCCGCCCTGGTCTGGCTGGGCGCACCCGAGGATACCCTTCCCGGCTAACCGGCCTTATTCAGCCGCGGTATTTGTAATCCCGAACGGGATGAGGACCGAAGGCGTACTCTTCGCCACCGGCGTCAAATGGACCATCTGGTCGTCGAAGAACAGGTGGGGCTTCAGAATGTCGAGCACACGCTTCTTTTCGATCCCCCCCATGAGAAACACCTCATCAGCCTCAAGCCCCAGAGAGGACAGCGTATTATTTAACCGTTCATGAGCCGGAGCGCCGCGGGCGGTCACGATGGATATCCGTAGCAGGCGCTGATGGTCTGGATACTCCAGCGCGCGTTGGCTGTCCAGATGCTGCACATAGGAGATCTGCTGCAGCAGGGGCATCAGAGGCCCCGCCTTCAGGGGGCGGTCCCGGTTCTCCAGTTCGTACTGACGGAACTGATCCAGGTCCTTGTTCTTTTTGTAGACCTTCTCGGCCTCGTCATCCACCAGCACGCCATCGAAGTCAAAGGCAATACGCAGTTGGTCATCTTCTTCATCATCCACGGCGTCGCACGGCAGCACCTGCCCGGCCGGATAGCCCAGATCGACCGCCTCTTTCACCTGCGCCGCGTTCGTGCTCAGATAGAGTGAGGCATTCACGGATTCCATAAAGGGGTAGGGTTTTCGCCCCGCCATAAAGAAGGCCCGCGTGATATCCAGACCGTATTCCCGCACCGCATCCATCACCCGCATCCCGTCATCCGCGTGATACCGCGACAGGATCACGACCTCCACCGGCTGGGCCTCCGGGTTCAACCGGTTGAGTCCCAACAGACGGCGGATGAAGGGAAAGCCCACCCCCGGCTTCGGAACATCCTGCCGATGGTCCTGCTGATATTTCCGGAACACCTCCAGCCCCTCGGACAGATACAGTTCGTGTTCAAGAGACAGATCAAACAGCACGGTCGAAGAGACCGCCACAACCAATTTTTTCTCAATGGGATAAGACATTCAACCTCCAGGGGATACCGCCGCATCAAACGGCCCCCATTGTTCGCTCATCCCGCCCCGAGCGCAAGCGGATTTCGTCCGGATTCCCCCTCCCGCTATTTACATGATTTTAGCAGTCCATCCGTTGCGATTTGGGGAAAAGAGGGCGATAGTACTCATAGAAAACAGAGAGGAGGGCGCCATGCTTGAGCTCACCAACCAAAAGCTGGAAAATGCCGAAGTGGTAGCTGCCAAGGGCCGCCTCGACACCGCCACTTCGCGCCTGCTAGAAGCTCACTGCAGCGACCTCCTCCATTCCGGGTGCAAATGCCTCGTTCTCGACTTTCACGATCTTCAGTTTCTCAGCAGCGAGGGACTCCGCACCCTGCTGGGCCTCTCCAAACGGATTCAGGCCGGTGGAGGAAAACTGATTTTTACTGGAATTGAAGGCAACATCCACGATATGTTCGACATCGCTGGATTCCTCAATGCCTTTCCAGTCGTCGATCAAGTCACGCCCGGCATTGCCTAACAGATGGAGTTCCCATGAAGAAGTTGATGAAAATCGGTGCCGGGATGGTTGTCGTTCTGGCCGTTCTGTTTATTGCCCTGCTTATCTGGCTGGATGCCGCGATTGTGAAAGGGTTCAACTCAGCCGCGCCCGCGGCGCTGGGCGTGCCCGCCTCGCTGGGAGATGCCCGCATCCTGCCCGTTCGCGGAAAGTTGACCCTCAACGATCTTCATATTGGCAACCCCGAAGGCTACAAAACGGCCGGCCTCATCGATATGGGGACCCTCTTTATCCGCTACGACACCGCCTCCGTGATGACCGACACGATCATCATCAATGAAATCACCATTGATGGCCTCGTGGTCACATATGAAAAAGGGCTGCTCAACAGCAACCTTGGTGCCTTGCTGGACCTGCTCTCCAGTGAAGAGAACGGCGAACAAAAAGAAGAGAAAAAAGAAAAAACTGAGGGCGAAAAGAAACCCAAGAAAAAGATCATCATTGAGAAACTGATGATTACTCACAGCAAAATGAACCTCTCTGTCACCGCCGCCATGGGTGCAGCCATGCCCTTCCCACTTCCCCCCATCACCCTCACCGACCTCGGAAAAGAGTCAGGTGGCATCACTGCTGTTCAGGCCATCCAGAAGGTCCTCACTGCGATTGCCGGCGCCACAGGCACCGCCATTGCCGGCTCCGGCAAGCTGGTTGGCCAGGGAGTCCAGGCGGTAGGAGATGGCGTTGGCCAAGCTGGACATGCCATCGGGGATGCTGCCAACCAGGCCGGAAAAGCCGTGGGCGATACGTTTAAGAATATCAATCCCTTCGGCAAATAAGTGGACGCCCCACCCGCTCCATCTCCCTCCCGGCGCTGGCTGGGTCCCATCAGCGTGGTGTTCTGCACCGTGCTGGTGATCTCCAATGTGGCCGCCATCAAGCCGCTGAGCCTGCCCGGGCTTCCCTTCATCCTGATGGATGGCGGCAATCTGCTGTTCCCCATTTCCTATATCTTCGGTGACATCCTGGTTGAGGTGTACGGCTACGCCCAGGCGCGGCGCGTGATCTGGCTCGGCTTTGCGATGAACATCCTCGCGGCCATCGCTTTCTCCATTGTGGTGTACTTGCCCGCCGCCCCCGGCTGGGAAATGCAGGACGCGTTTGCCTCCATTCTCTCGCAAACCCCCCGCGTGGTCTTCGGATCGGTCGTCGCCTTCTGGTGCGGCTCGTTCCTCAATGCCTGGATCATGGCAAAAATGAAAATCTGGATGAAAGGCCGACACCTCTGGGTCCGCACGATCACCAGCACCATCGGAGGCGAAGCCATCGATTCCCTGCTGTTCACCTCATTGGCCTTTGCCGGTGTTTGGCCAAAATCCCTGGTCATTCAGATCATTTTCTGGAACTTCATTCTCAAGACGGGCTATGAGATCCTGGCAACCCCCCTCACGTATGTGCTGGTACGACGGCTCAAGCGGGTGGAAAAATCGGATCCCTTCGACACTCATACGGACTTCTCCCCCTTCCGTCTCGACTCTGAATAATCCCTCCGCTATGGTCCCCGAATGAAACGTCCCCCTCCAGCCCCGCCCGCCCTGCGTAGCCTGCCACCCGTGAAACGGAATGGCACTCCTTTAGTGACCCATCTAGCCGACTCGCTTAAACTGTCCCGTCGGGCAGCCAAAGGCCTGCTGGATGAGCGCTTGGTCTTCGTCAACAGCCGCCGCATCTGGATGGCCAAACACCTGCTGCAAATCCGCGATGTGGTTGAAATCCTTCCCGATGCCCTCAAAGTCCGCGACCCCAAGATACCGATCCCTGTGCTGATTGATGACCCCCTCTTCTGTGTCGTCAACAAACCCGCGCGCCTGCTCTCCACTGGAGAGAGATCGCTGGAAACCCGCCTGCGCGAACAGCTCGACATTCCCGAACTCCGTGCCGTGCACCGCCTCGACAAGGACACCTCCGGCTGCCTGCTGCTGGCCAAGACACCCGAAGCCCGCCGGACCCTGGTGAAGCAATTCGAAGAAGGCCGCATCCGGAAACTCTACCACGCATTGGTTTCGGGCAACCTCCCATCCAAGACCATGGATATCCGCATGCAGGTCGATAATCTTCCCGCTGTCAGCCATGTCCGCCAGGTTTCTGAACAGACTAAACACCCGCGCTGCGCACATGTCACCGTCGCCATTGAAACCGGCCGCACCCACCAGATCCGAGTGCATCTGCATCACATTGGCGACCCCATCCTCGGTGATCGCCAATATTTCAGTTCCCGGTGCAACGACTTCCAGGAAGTGCCCCGCCAGATGCTCCACGCCTCTGAGCTCCGCTTCTTCCACCCCATAACCGACAAACCCATCACGGGCGCCACCTCCCTCCCGAAGGATTTCCGCGCCTGGATGAGAACCCTCCAGCTGGACTGATCCTGCCCCATCGAGCGCAAACAAAATGATCGTATCCGCGCCCGCCTTTCCCCTTCCGATGTCTACGAGTGACGCGGATCTGTTGCATGCGATACACTCTACTATCCAAGGAGGAACTGTATGAATGAGCTAAAACAAAGAATCCTGGCGGTAACGCAACAGCCGCACCTGGCAAGTCTGGCCACGATTTCAGCAGATGGAAAGCCCTGGGTGCGCTATGTCATCCCTCGTGCCGATGAGAACCTGATCTTTCGGGTCGCCACGCGACTCCACTCGAGAAAAGTCGCGCAAATCCAGGAGAATCCGAATGTGCATCTGACCTGCGGCGTAACCGATCCGAGACAAGTCGGCACCTTCCTTCAGATTCAGGGCCGGGCAGAACTCAGCAGCAGCCAGCAGGAACGTGAGGCCTTCTGGGATCCGCATCTGGAACGGGCCTTCAAGGGGCCGAAGGATCCAGAATACGGTGTTCTCCGGATTATCCCAAGCCGGATCGAGATCTGGGAAGAAGGAAAACCGGAACCGGAAGTCTGGGAGCCCTGAGGCAGCCTCTTCTCTCATCCAGCAAGCCCATGCCTGACCTCCCAAGAAGTCGGGAGAAAATAGAAAAGGCCCGACCGTTTCCGGTCGGGCCTAATATCGCTCAGAGATTAGGGTTCCTGAAGAAGAGCGCGGATCACGCCATACCAAGTGCCGGTGCTGCTATTGGTGACAGCCATGCCGGGCTGGCCCCAGCCGAGGTTGTTGGTGCCCACCAGATGCTCGGCCAATCCCGTGCAGTATTCCAGCTGATAGTAGCGGTTCGGACTAGCCGGGAAGGCCAGAACGATGTCACCCGAGCCACCGCCGGTCGCGATGGTATAGGCACCCGTCAACACCAGGCAACTGCTGGATTCGCTCGGGTCGGTGTCCGCCAGGAATTCCTCCCAGGTGGTTGCTCCGTCGCCATCGATATCCTCATCCGGCGCATAGTCGGGATCCACCGGATCCTCACCTTCGTCGGTTACCCACTCTTCAAAGACATTGGTAACCGTCACAATCGAGAACGTATCGGTCGCGCCGCCGGCATACATCGTGTCTGATACGAGACAGATGAGCTCATAGGTCCCGACCGCGCTGGGAGCGGTGCCCGATCCCTCGTAGGTCAGATTCACAACAAGCCCCGTCGGCGTGGTGGTGGCTGTCGCGCTCTTGGGCGTGCCATCATACATGCGCGACAGATCGCTCAGGGTCACGGTGGCTAGGGCCTTGCTCACAGTGAAGGTGTTGGTCACATCCGGCGCGGGATTCCAGGAGCCATCACCGGCTTGCGAAGCCACGATGCTGACGCTCCCGGCACCGGAGAAGGTCAGGCTGGTGTCGCCGCTGATCGAAGCGGAGCCGCTGCCCACCACGAAAGTGACCGTCAGCCCGCTGGAAGCGCTGGCAGACAGGTTAACCGTATCGGTCGTCAGCTGATCGGCAATCGCTCCGAATGTGATGGTCTGGTCCGACGAGGCTTCCGCCAGCGTCGTCACGTTGGCCACCGACGAGTCTCCGCTCGTGCCGACGCCGTTGACGGCCCGCGCACGGAAGTAGTAGATCGACTCCGCCACAAGCCCGGTCACGCTCTGGCTGGTGCCGGAAACGGTGAGATTGGAGTAGCCCGCGACATAGGCGGGCGCTCCGCCGGTGCTCCAGCCCTTGGTCACCAAGACCTGAATGCCCACGCCCTTGTTGGCAGACGCACCCAGCGCCTGCCAACGGATCCGGGTCTGGCTGGTGCCGAGATTCGCCGTGGTCGCCAAGGTCGGCATCGCCGCCATACTGTTATCCGCCGGGGCCACCACGCCGATCGTCGTCCAGTTGGTGCCGTCGTCGCCCGAAATCGACACGGTGAGGTTGGTCGTGCCGGCCGCGGTACCCCCATAGGTGCGCGCTTGGCAATCGACGGTCAGGTTGGTGAGCCCCACCGTGGAGAAGGCCTCCGACACGACGGCATTGGACGCATATCCGAGGATCAGGTAGCTGCTGCTCGAAGCAGATATATTATAGGTCCAGTCTGCAGGCGGGGTCGTGTTGGCCGCCGCATTGCTGGACAACGTCGACTGAGTGCTCGCTCCGCCGCCCACGAAGGTTGCGTTCGTGCCCACGTCAAGGCGGTAGCTGTCCGCGTCAGACACTGAACTCCACATCGCGGTAAAGCCGGTCACATTCGGCACGCTCGCCCAGATGGACGCCGGGGCGGCCGGGGGAGGGTCCCCGTCCACGTCGAACACATTGGAATCCCCGGTGGCACCGCCGTTTGAGGCGCGCAGTTTCACATCGGAGACATTCTCTTCCACGGTAATCATTCCCGACCAGACGCCGTTCGTGAAGCTTCCGGTCGCCGACGGCGACATCGCGATGTCCTGTTCCGTCAACAGCCGGATGTTCGGCACCCGGTTTGTAGAAATCGGCGTCGGGCTCGAAGCGATCCAGTCGAGCGGGTCGCCATCATCACTGTCGGAGTGGGCCACCAGGGCCTGACCGGCACTCCCGATGGTCGTGAGCACCTGCCCGTCCGTTGTGTAGGACGTATTGTTGTGGCTGTAGTCCACCATCAGGTTGTCAGTTCCGTTATAGGAGAACGGCGTGGTGAACTGGAACCAGACCCATCCCGTACCGGAAACAGTTTCGTTGCCTTGGAACACGGTAGTCCATCCGCTGGCCGGGCCTTCCCAAACGGCAGAGGAATGGGTGCTCAGGGCGGTATGCTTCATCCGGAGGGTCCAGTTGTTCAGGGCCTGCCCCGGCAGGACCGATACATTCAAGGCCAGTCCGCTCAAGATGGTGGCACCGCCCAATTCGCTCTGCAAATAGATCACCTGGGTTCTGGCATCATGATAATAGGTTTGCATGGGATAGGTCCAGGCGGTCGTCCCGGCGCCTACGGTTCCCGTCGCAGACGCGGGTGCCGACAGGGTTGCGTTCGAGGCATACCCCGTGAAGGTGGCGCCGTACTGATCCTTGGCGGTGAGCGTGGCCAGGAACGGAACATCTTGCGCCTGAGGGGACGACACCGTGTCCCATTCGAACGCATCCAGCGCGGGCGCCGGCGGGCTGTTGACGGTCACGCTGACCACCTGTGTCGCCACGCCCATCGTGTTTGTCGCCCGAAAGGTGAAAGTCTTTGTTCCCACATCATTCGTTGGCGCTGTGTAGCTCAGCACGCCCGTCGCATTCGTGAATCCATAGCTTCCCGACGTAGCCGTCGAACTGAGCAACGATAGCGCCGGCGTCGGATTCCCGCTCGCGATCACGGTGAAGGTCCTTACCACGCCTGTCGTCGTGCTGTAATTCGTTCCGCTGGTGAAGATCGGCGCCGTCGGCGTGGTGGTTCCGGTGGGCATCTTCAGCGCGGGGTCGCCTAGCAGGTTCATGCCGAACTGGATCCACCGCTCACAATCGTCGGTGCCGGAACTGCTGATCATGTCGGCCTTGTGCATGGCGAAAGCCAGACCCAGCGTGCGACCGCTGGTCTCGAACATCCGCTTGTAGAACTTGTAGGCATAGACCGTTGAGGGACCGCCATCGGAGGTATTACTGGCAGGGGCATCATCAGGGGAGCCCCACCCATAGCGCGCGCAACCCATGTAGGCCAACGCTCCGCCGAGCGCCCGTGTGTTGCGGAGAAAGCCTTCTGCCAGGCAGGGCTCGGTCGTATAGTTGTAGCCATCAATGTTATTGCTGTTCTTGTCAAAATGACCGGTCAGGCAGGCGTCCGTATAGACAAACGCCGTCATGCCGGTCATGGAGGAGGCGTTGGAATCGTCGAAATATCCGGACTCCAACCCCCACTCCTGTGGAGCGCCGTGGCCGGAAAACATCAGATGCGTCCAATTCTGGTTGAAAGCGGCCACCGTATTCGCTTCGCTCTCCACATGGTCGCCGCAAGTCGAACCGTCCCACGAGGTAATCGAATCGCAGATGATGCCGACCTGAGCCGGCCAATAGGAGCGAATGCCGTCGCGATAGAGCCGCCGCAGCCAAGCCTCCGAATCGCTCACACTGGTATGAGACGGACTTGTCGATCGGAACCCCGCGTGTCCGTCAATCGTCACATCATCACTCGGACGGTCGGTGCCCGTATAGAGGTCCCAGGCGTTGGGCCCACCCAAGATGATCTTGTTCGTAACGGGGGAACCGGATTCATAGGTCATCACCTTGTTCAAATAGTTTGTGACCTGAGTCGCCGTACGCATTGGCAGGCGCCCCACAATAACGTCCCACGCCATGTCGACGCTGTCGCTGGTCTCACCATAGGTCGAATCCCCGTCGCCGTCCCACGATCCACCCAGCCCGGAATAATACAAGTCCGTCGGCATTTCAGATTCCGTATCACTGCCCACCGAGACTTTGCAATTGCGGTCCAGCACAATGGTATCGTCGCCGCCCAGCAGGACCATCGTTGTGCCCAGAGTGGCCACCGAGTTGCTGATACATGCGCGTATTTTTGCCTGAATGTCGGCACCGGTGTAGTCCGTCCCGATGGTGTCGGTCGTGATGACCCGCGTCGAGTAGCTCCCGCCCACCGCCGAGGACCGGTAGTTCGCGATCTGCTGGAAGGCATTGCTAAGCGAAGTCGAGGTGATGATCAGATAGTCCAGCGCCGCCTTTGGGGCAACCGTTTTCACGGCCGGGGCGAAGGCAGACGCATCCGACGGATTCACCACCAGGCTGTCCACCAACGGCCCGAAAACACTCGCCTGCTTCGGCAGGATCGACTTCGTCACCGGCGCGGCGTCGTAGGTCACCGTCACGGTCACGGTCTCGCGCAAGTACAGCTTCTTCTCCGCGCCCACGTAAGACAAAGGATTCACGCGGACCGACACAAACTGATACCCCTGCATGTCTTGATCGCCCTGATATGTCGCCACCGCCGACGGCCAAGCTTCCGCGCTGGCATAGCGGTCATTGGCGGGCACGAATGCCGGTCGGGCCCGGCTCTTAGGGTTGCGCGGCTGCGCCGGATACGGCGTGATCCCCTCTGCCAACAGCATCCAATCGCCGCTGGCTGACACCGAAATATTCTGCGCCCCTGATGGCAGCAGGATGTTCGCGAATTTCGCCGGAATCGACGGTGCGCCCGCTTCATCCACGACGCGTGAACCATCCGTCAATCCCACCACAGTGTATTCGTCCGCCGGTGTCAGTTCCACGTCGGCCGGAGCAAACGTGAAATCGACGCTCAGTTCCGCCGCCCCCGCTAGGGGAAGCCACACCATCACACCGGACAACAAAACAAGAAACAGCTTACTCTTCATGGGTCACCTCAACGTGGGGGGGCTCAATTTTTTACTAAACTTTAATCAACTCTTAATACTAAAAAATACCGTTCCCATCGCCTCCGAAGCAAAGGAAAAACAACCTTGGGCATAGAACGGTTTACCCATAATCCACCATTTTTAGGGCCCTCAAGGCCATTTGAAGCACAACAAACTCCACAATAGCGAATAATCGCCGAAAAGGGTGGAAACACCCCTTTTACCGCGCCGGGAGCAAAGGACCTATTTTAGTAATATATGCCGTTTTTGAGCATTTTTGTTGTTCTAGGAGCGCCGAAGGCCCATATTTGGACGGAAGGCTGACCGTTTTCACCCGTTTGGAGCCTTTTTGCGCAAATCCCTCCGGCAAGGTGCCTCCGTTGCCTATTGACCTCCTTCCTCCCACCCCCTACGTTTCCAGATATGGAAGACTCCATTGAGGCATCTGAAGCGCAACCGGAACAGATTCTCTGTCCCAGCTGCCTTAAAGCGAATGCAGCGGCAGCAGATTTTTGCTCTGAATGCGGTGCACCTCTTAGCGCGCTCTCCGTCATCGGCCCGTGGGAACGAATCCAGGCGGCCGGGTTCGCCTATCGCGAGGCCGTGTCCGGTCCTCCGAAACCCATCATTCTGCTTGGGGTTTGGCTCCTCTTTTTTCCCGGCGTTCTCGCCTCCGCCTTTTGGATCGGACACCTCCTGCCCCCTCCCACAGATGACAGGTGGGGGCCTCTGGGAACCGTTGCACTTCTGGTTGGCAGCTGCGCGATCTGCGCCGGAATCCTGATCCGGGCCACCACCAACTATTTCAAGAAAAGAACAGCACCGGAGACGGAAAGATAATTCCTCCCATGCCCGATCCAATTTCAAGCAATGAGAACCGTTCACCGGCAAAGATCTTCACAGCTTTCGCCGTCACCCTGCCGCTGATGTATTACATGGTCGTGCTGCTGCACGAATGGGGACACGGCACCACGGCCTGGCTGTTTGGGGACAAGAACTCCCCGTTCGACATCCGCTACGGCGGCTGGTTTCTGATGAACTGCGATGAAGCGGTCTCCTACGACCGCCTACTGGCTGAGGGCCATGGTCTGCAGGCGGCGCTGATCGGCATCAGCGGCTTCACCGTGAACGCAATTCTGTTCGGACTCTCCCTTCATTTCCTGAGCCGGAGGAAAACCTCCGGTTCAGTCTGGGCGCTCGGGGCGCTCTTCTGGTCCTGCATTCTCAATTGGATGGCGATGTTCGGCTACATCCCGCTGAACACCTTTTCGGTACAGGGGGATGTCGGACGCTTTGTTCACGGCCTCCAGATCTCCCCCTTGTGGGTGTTCATCCCCGGAACCCTTCTGATCGGGTGGGCATTGGTCCGGCTTCTTCGCAAGGAACTCATCCGGGTCTATGTCTTCGCCCCCATCCGCACGCTGGCGATGAAACGGGTCCTGCTGACGGCGACGCTGTTCTTCCTGTTCCTGTTCCTGTTCCTGTTCACACGCGGCTACAATCCCTTTACGGATTCCGGTGCCCCGCAGATCAGCCAGATTCTGGCCGCCTGTTCCATCCTGCTGTTCCCGATTCTGCTTCTCGTATGCGACCCCTCCCGCTCGTGGGTGCAACAGGCCATCGAGGAACAAGAAAAGACCCGGCGGTAAAGCCGGGTCTTTCCGTTGAGCGGATTGCGTGGTCGATTACGGCGCGTTCAGCAATGCGCGGATCACACCGTACCAGGTGGCCGGAGCATCGCTGGTGACGGTCATGGTCGGCGGTATGCCCAGACCCAGGTCGTTGGTAACGACAACATGGTTGGCCAAGTCTGTGCAGTATTCCAGTTGGTAATACCGGTTCGGGCTGGCCGGAAAACTGAATTCGATCTGGCCGGTTCCTCCCCCGGGCGTGACGGCCGGGATATACGTGCCCGTCAGAGCCAGTACATCGTTGAATTCGCCGGGATCGGTGTCCGCCAGGAACTCGTCCCAGGTGGTCGCGCCGTCCCCATCGAAGTCCGCGGTATCATAGAAGTTGGTATTGCCAGGATCCCCACCTTTATCCGTCACCCAGTCCTGGAATTGGTTAGTGACGGTGTTGGCCGAGGTCGCCACACTGGCCACGGACGAATTTGAGCTGGTCCCGCCGCTGGACACAGCCCGCACGCGGAAATAGTAGGTTGTTTCCTCCACGAGGCCCGTCACGCTTTGGCTGGTGCCCGCTACGGTCCGGTTCAAGTAGCCGGGAACATCGCTGGGGCTGCTGCCCCCGCCGTAGGTGTGCAGGCCCAGATCGTCCGTCGTGTCGGCGGCAGAGTCACTCCACTCCGATGCCGAATAGGATGGATTGCCTGCGCCAATGGAACCATTGCGGACCTTGGTGACATCCATCAGGTTCGTGACATTTACCCCGATTGTGCCCAGCACATCGGTGTTTACGGAATTCCGGGCCAGCGCGACCACGTCATTTCCGTTGAACGTCACCCCGCCGGAGGTTTGATCGGCCTGGGCCAGGATCGCCGCATTGGCGCTCGAGTTGGCAATCACAAACACATCCCCGTCTGCAATCGTCCCGGTCAGGTTGATCGTCGTATAGGAGGAGGCCCCGTTGAAGTATAACCGCAGATCATAGTTCCCCGCCCCCAGATCCACCGATGACCCGGTGCCATTAAAAATTTCAATGGCCTTGTTGTTGCTCGATCCTTCGATGTATTCCGAGATAAACAGTTCGGAAGCCGCCGCCCCCTCGCTCGCGAACGACGCGTTCGTGGCCACATCCAGGCGATAATCCGTCGCCCCGCCGGCCGGGCTCCACGTGGCCGTAAAATCCATGGCATTGGTGATGCTCGCCCAGATCGCCGCCGGTGCGTCCGGAACCGCTTCATGGAGGGTCACGCTCGCCACCGATGAATGGGGACTGGTGCCACCAAAGGAAATCGCACGCACCCTGAAGAAATAGGTGCCGCCCGGCGTCAGCCCCGTCACGCTCTGGCTGGTGCCAGCCACCGTGAGATTGGAGTAGCCGGAGACATAGGAAGCGGCCGCGGCACTGGTTTCATTGGTGATCAGCACCTCGTCGATACCCGCGCCGACCGATGATGTGGAGCCGAGTGTCTCGAACTTCACAAACACCTGAGACCCGTTGTACCCGCTCAGATCAAACGGCGACATGGCCGTCAGCGTCGTATTCAACGGCACCCGCGTCCCCAGAGAAGCCCAACTGCTCCCGTTGTTGGTTGAAATCGAGACGGTGATGGTGTTGTTGGCCGTGTCGACCCCGCCATAGGTGCGGGCCTTGAAATTCAACGTCTCCATCGTGCTGATGGTGAAATCCATGACCGGCGTGATCAACACATCACCGGACAAGGTCACCAGGTATCCCGATCCCTGGGTCAGGCCCGTTTCCGTCCACGTCCCGCCCGTGCCCTCATCCAAGATGCCGTCATGATAGCCGTTGGTCGCCGGGCCGGTCAGAATGCCGCCGACGGAGAATGTTTCATTCGTGCCGACATCCAGCCGGTAACCGGTCGCCTCCGGCACCGAATCCCAGGCCGCCGTGAAATCCATTGTATTCGTAACGCTCGCCCGGATCGAAGCCGGAGAATCCGGCGGCGTCTTCTCAAGCTCGAAGACCTTCATCACCGCCATGTGCTGCATATTGGTAACTTCCGGGACCGTGTTATCTGAATCGATTGCGAGCGCCGGAGGCGGCAGTCCACTGTTCCAGGTTTTGCGGGTGTCGAAGACAAGACCATTGGCAAAGGTGTACCCATAGCAGGTGAAGCTGGTGTGACGCGCATCCAAAACGGTGTTGGGCAGCACCAGATCGTATGGCTTGTTGCGTCCGCTATTGGTATCTTTATCTCCGTTCTGATCCGCCGGCTGATGGGCATCGGACAGCACGGTGGTCAACACCTGCAGGGTTTCTTCCGACCGGCTGGTCAGGTTGTGGTCTCCCCCCAGCACGAGGTAGTCACTCTCAGACCAGCCTGCTTGGGCAATGTAATTGGTCAGCGCGCGGGCCTGGTTCAGCCGCGTCTCCGCGTCTTCTCCGACGGGGTTCTCCCAATTAGTCGCCTTGAGGTGGACGCTGACCGCATGCAGTTTGAGCGGGCCCGGCAGTTCAATCGTAGACCACGCAAAATCCCGGGTATCGGTCGGATAGGGACTTTCCCATTCACCGGAGGCTGAAATCTCCCAGCGACTGATAATCCCGTTGGGCATGGGATAATTACCGCCCTGCGATTCGATATAAAAGTAAAAGTTGGAGCCGAAATACTCGTCCACGAACCCTCGATACGTCACCCCGGATTTGAGCACCCATTCCTGAATCAGGACCACATCCGGACAAAGCGCCTCGAGAATGCGCCCGCCGGGATCGTCATAAGTCAGGGAACCGCTGACTGTATTCGTACCACTGGTGAGGTTCGCCGTTAGAATGGAAAAAGCATCGTTGTCCCGGACAAAGAGTACGCTTTGAGTGGTCACGCCCAACGTCACGCCCGTGACCGGATTCAGCGTCAATCGAGCTGACTCGGGACCCTCGGACAGGGAGTCATCCGCAACCGTAAAGACCAAGTTGCTGGTGGCGGAGCCTGAAACCGAGAATACCAGTGTCGTAGAGCAGGTGAAATCCTCCCCGTTCACGGCCGTGCCGGCAATAGAAACCCTGACTGTAGCGTCCGCCGCGGAAGAGAGGACCACCGGCAGGGAAACAGACGGCTCCCCCTCCACGCCGTAGACCTTGGCAGCCCCGAACTCTACCGTTGCTCCCCGGACCGTCGCAACACTCACGCAAAGCCCCACCAGACTGAGTCCCAGGACATTTTTTATGCTGTGCTTCACTTCAACGGCCTCCATTTGACCGGAAACAGGATACTGATCTCAACCGTTCGATACAACAACAACCGCTGGAGTTTCATCCGTTCACAATGAATACTCCGTCCATTCTGGAGTTCTTCTATTCCGAAGTCCTGGTCTGTGTGAAAAAATGGCACGCGACAATCATCGCGCGCCTCAAGGTGGGCGACCGCATCTCCTGCGACCGCCGGCTCTTTTGTGCGGGTCAGGGTTCCTGGAGGAAAGCTCTGATCACGCCGTACCAAGTGCCGGTGGAGTTATTGGTGCCCGCCATGCCTAACACACCCCATCCGAGGTTGCTCGTGCCCACCAGATAGTTGGTCAGCCCGGTGCAATACTCGAGCTGATAATAGCGCCCGGTGCTGGCCGGAAACTGCAATATGATGTCACCGGTGCCGCCGCCGGTCGCGATGACATAGCTGCCGGTCAACACCAGCACACTGTTTGAAGACACAGGATCCGTATCCGCCACATACTCCTCCTCCGTCGTCGCTCCATCGCCGTCAAAGTCTGCGCTCTCCGTAAAGTTGGTGCTTCCGGGATCCTCCCCCTGGTCCTGCACCCATTCCTCAAACGCGTTGGTGGCGGCCTGGGTATTCACCCGGATCGACATCTGGGCCGGCGCACTGGTGCCATCCTTGTCCGTAGCCGTGAACACAAAGATATTGGTTCCGACTTCGGTGGCGCTGGGAATGAACAGGAAATAGCCGTTGGTATCGACCGCCCAGGTTGCTTCATCCACCGCACTGGTGCAGGCAAAGGTGAAGCTGTCTCCATCCCCTTCTGTCGCCGTCACGGTGTACTCAAAGTCGGCCCCCACTCCCGTCACCTGATCGGGAATGGCAACCATCGCCGGCGGCGTGCCGGGAACGACCGCCGTCGTTGTCACGCTGCCGGTCGGCGAGTTGCCGCTTGCGCCCGCCGCGTTCACAGCCCGTGCACGGAAGAAATATTCCGTTTCTGCCACCAGCCCGGTCACGCTCTGGCTGGTGCCGGACACCGTCCGGTTGGAATAGCCTGGAAGGTAGGCCGACGAACTGCTGCCATACGATGTCACGATGATGTCATGAACATATATGGCCGAGCTCGCAAACGCTATTCGCAGCTGAATGCCAGCATCACCGCTGTTCAAATCCCAGGTGAATGTTGCCCCCGTGGTGCCGATTCCCGACCACGTGGTGAGATCGGTCCAGGTGCCGGCCACATAGCGTTGCAGTTTGGCCGTGCGGCTCGCCCCGCCAGCGGCAATGTTCAGGGTCACGGTGCCAACCGTATCAAGCGCCGGCAATGCCAGGATTCCATCGGTCGCCTTCATTTGCACCCGCCCGATGGAACCCATCCCGCTCGCGCTGGCGGTGGGTTGCACAATGCATTGGGTCATGGTGGCGTCGCCTGCGGCAATGGCTTGTGTCCAACTGCCGTATGAGGCATGGGCAGTCCAACTTTGGATGTTCTCCGAAATGGGCGTGCCCCCGCCACCCCCACCGCCGGAGAACGTCGCGTTAGTCGCCACGTCCAAGCGGTAGCTGTCCGCACCAGTCGCGGAACTCCACGCCGCAGTGAAGTCCAGTGCATTGGTTTCGCTCGCCCAGACCGAGGCCGGGGCCTCCGGCGGCCCTTCGCCCACGACCACGCTCACCACCTGGGTCACTGTGCCCTCGGTGTTGGTCGCCGTGAAGGAGAACGTGTTCGAGCCGATGTCCGCCGCAGGCGGCTCGTAGATACAATATCCGCTCTCTGGCTCGAAGAGATAGCTGCCCCCTGTGGCCGTTGTGCTCTCAAGAGCCAGCACGGGGATCGGATAACCGCTGGCCGTCACTGTGAAGTTCGTCAGCAGGCCCGACAGCGCGCTGACGGTCCCCGGATTGGCGCCAAAGGCCGGCGCCGTCGGGGTTTCATCGGCCTCTGGCCCGCGCATCACCAGCGCATACGCCTGACTGCTGCCGGAGGGGACCGTGCGGGCATTGACCGTCACGGTGATCGGATGGGGTCACGGGGAGTTGCACCCCGTGACCCTTCCACACCACCGGACATGCGGTTTTCCGCATCCGGCGGTTGAACTGGGCGTCCGTCATCTCTGACGTCTGCAAAACAAAA